>CEWG01114864.1_pt1 | contig 16479 bp, 13 predicted proteins | sample 361411 | NCBI WGS metagenome assembly CEWG01 (sample SAMEA2622173, study PRJEB7988) | marine metagenome | biome: marine biome (ENVO:00000447); feature: surface water layer (ENVO:00002042); material: "saline water (ENVO:00002010), including plankton (ENVO:xxxxxxxx)" | depth 5 m | reverse complement strand
TTAAAGAAGGACAAAATCTAAAAAATATTGATCAACTTGAACACTATATGAATAATCCTCAAACTAGTTCTGTATTAGTAATTAGTTACATTAACAAAACTATTGATAAAAGAAAAAAGTTTGGAAGAAAATTATATGAAAAAGGTTTTGTTTTTGAAAGCAAAAAGCTATACGACAACCAAATTCCTAACTGGATTAAATCTTATTTAGATAAAAAAAATATTACCATCGATACTAAAGCAACCATTTTATTATCCGAATATCTTGGAAACAATTTATCAAAAATTAAAAATGAAATAGAAAAACTTCTTATTATAACTAAAGAAAATCACATAACACCAAATTCTATAGAAAAACATATTGGAATTAACAATGATTATAATTTATTTGAATTACAAAATGCGCTTGGTGATAGAAATTATAAAAAAATTAGTCTAATAATTAGTCACTTTATTTCAAATGAAAAAAAATATAATGTTGTTGCTATTGTTAGTAGTTTGTTTTATTTTTTTCAAAAAATTTTACTAATTAAGTCTTTAAAAAACAAGGAAAACATATCAACTATATTAAAAATACACCCTTTTTTTCTTAAACAATACCAAAAGGCCGCATTAAATTATTCAAACAAACAACTCTTTCATATATTTGAACTTTTAAAAAATTACGACCTTAAATCGAAAGGAGTCGATAATAAAGTTAAAAATAAAGATCTAATAAAAGAACTTATGCTAAAAATAATATTACAATAATGTATAGAATACTTTTTATTTCCATTTTATATTTTTTTTGCAACAGTTTTTTACATGCTCAAAACAACACATCAAGAACTGTTTTAAGAGGCTTTGTTTATGAAAAAAACACAAGTGAACCTATTATGTTTGCTAATGTTATTTTAAAAGGAATTGATAATAAAGATATATTAAAAGGTACAGCTACAGATGTAAATGGTTTATATAATTTAACATCATTAGAATCAGGAAATTATAAGTTAATTGTTACATACATTGGTTACGATACAACTGAATATAATATATTTATTAAAACTGGAGAGGTAAAAACAAAAAACATTGAGATTGCTAAGTCAAGTGTAAAACTAAATGAAGTAAAAATATCAGGTGAAAGACTTGAAATGAAAACGGAGGTAAAAGCTGCTTCAATAAAAATTACGAGCCAGGACTTGAAAATCATTCCATCAATTGGAGGCGAACCAGACTTAGCACAGTATATGCAAATAATCCCCGGTGTTGTTTTTACAGGTGATCAAGGTGGTCAGTTATATATTCGTGGTGGATCCCCAATACAAAATAAAGTTCTTTTAGATGGCATGACCATATATAGTCCTTTTCACTCAATTGGGTTGTTTTCTGTTTTTGATAGTGATATAATCAGAACAACTGATGTTTATACAGGGGGATTTGGCGCTGAATATGGAGGAAGAATTTCATCTATTATGGATATCAAAACTGTGGATGGTGGAAAAAAATTATCAGGAAAATTATCTTCTAATACATTTGGATCTAAACTATTAGTTAAAGGACCTATTTCTAAAAATAAAAGATCTTCTTTTATTTTATCTGCAAAAACATCATACTTAGACAAAACATCAGAAATCTTGTATAAAGAACCAATATTGTTTTTTGACGATAAAGGTCTTCCTTACTCATTCACCGACTTATATTCTAAAATATCATTTCAAGGAAGTAATGGAAGTAAATTAAGTGTTTTTGGTTTTAATTTTCAAGACAAAGTAAATTATGAAAATGTTTCGAAACTAAATTGGACATCAACAGGAATTGGATCTCAATTTACTCTATTACCAAACGGATCTCCAATTTTAATTGAAGGAAACATTGCATATTCAAATTATTTAATTGAATTAAATGAAATAGCTTATCCGTTAAGGTCTAGCAGTATTAGTGGTTTTGACATGGGATTAGATTTCACTTCTTTTCCTAAAAAAGGAAAATTAAAATATGGATTTGATATTCATGGTTTTTCAACTGACTTCACAACATACAACTCAATAAACCAAAGAGTTGATCAAGATGAAAATACAACAGAATTTTCTTCTTATTTCAATTATCAATTTAAAAGTATTAGATGGATTATTGAACCTGGTTTAAGATTACAATATTATGGAAAACTTGGAACATCTTTAGAACCTAGGTTTGGTGTTAAATACATAGCAAGTGAAAAGTTTAGATTAAAATTAGCTGCAGGAAATTATTCACAAAATATATTAAGTACTTCATCTGATAGAGATGTTGTTTCTCTATTTAATGGAATAATATCATCACCAGAAAATATAAAAAATAATGATGGATCAGATTTGATGAAGAAATTTCAAAAATCTCAACATTTAATTCTTGGAATTGAATTTGATCTTAATCAAGATATAGATTTACAAATAGAAGGATATATAAAAGATTTTAGCCAGCTATCAAATATCAACAGAAATAGAATTGATGAAGATGATCCTGAGTTTATAACTGAAAGTGGTATTGCAAAGGGTATTGATTTTTTACTAAAATATAAAAAGAATAATATTTATTTATGGACTGTATACTCTTACGGATACATTATTAGAAAATATAATGACCTTATATACAATCCAAACTTTGATAGACGACACAATATTAATTTTGTAGGTTCTTATAAATATGGTAAAAACAAAACCTGGAAAACCGACTTGCGCTGGAATTTAGGATCGGGATTTCCTTTTACACAAACTCAAGGTTTTTATGAACAAATTTCATTTTCTGATGGTATTAATACTGATTATAATTCTGAAAACGGGAATTTGGGTATAATTTACAGTAATTTAAATGAAGGTAGATTACCATATTACCATAGACTTGATTTATCTACTTCAAAAAATATAAAATTTAATGAACAATCTTCATTAGAAATATCTGCATCAATTACAAACATTTATAATCGAGAAAATATTTTTTATTTTAACAGGATAAAAAATGAAAGAATTAATCAATTACCGTTTATGCCAAGTGTAGGTCTAAACTTTTTATTCTAAAAAATTATTTTATGAATAGAAATAGGATTATTAGTTTGAAATATTAATTTTGTAAACACATGGTAATTAAGAATTGAAAAAAAAATCAACTAAATATATTTTTGTAACAGGTGGAGTTACCTCATCATTAGGAAAAGGAATTATATCTGCGTCTCTTGCAAGACTTTTGAAATCAAGAGGATTTCAAGTTACAATACAAAAACTTGACCCATATATTAATGTTGACCCTGGAACAATGAACCCATACGAACATGGGGAGTGCTTTGTTACTGATGATGGTGCAGAAACAGACTTAGATTTGGGTCATTATGAAAGATTTTTAAATCAAAGTACATCCCAAGCAAACAATGTCACAACTGGAAAAATATATCAAACAGTCATTAATAAAGAAAGAAAAGGGGATTATCTTGGTAAAACTGTTCAAATTATTCCCCATATTACTGACGAGATTAAAAGACGTATACAGTTACTTGGAAAAAAAGAGATCTTTGATTTTATAATTACTGAAATTGGAGGAACTGTAGGTGACATAGAAGCACTTCCATACATTGAAGCAGTTAGGCAATTAAAATGGGAACTAGAAAATAATGCTTTATTTATTCACTTGACATTAATACCATATTTGTCTGCAGCAGGAGAATTAAAAACTAAACCTACTCAACATTCTGTAAAAACTTTGTTAGAATCTGGTATTCAACCTGACATTCTTGTTTGCAGAACTGAACATAATTTAAGCAAAAATATTAAGTCAAAAATTGCAAGATTTTGTAATGTAGATATTGATGCTGTTATTGAATCAAGAGATGCTTCAACAATTTATGAAGTTCCAATTTTAATGCAACAACAAAAGTTAGATTCAGTAATTTTAAAAAAACTAAATTTAAAATCTAAGCAAAAGATTGATCTAAATAATTGGATAAATTTCTTATCTGCTTTAAATAAACCTAAAAATGATATTAAAATAGGTGTTATTGGTAAGTATGTTGAACTTCAAGACGCATATAAATCTATTTCTGAATCAATCATACACGCTGGTGCATCCAACTCTTGCAATGTAAAGATAGAATGGATACACTCAGAAAAAATAACTAATACTAATGTGAAAGAAAAATTAAAGAACTTATCAGGAGTTTTAGTAGCACCTGGATTTGGTGATCGAGGTATGGAGGGCAAAATTAACTCAATTAAATATGTTCGTGAAAATAATATTCCATTTTTTGGAATATGTTTAGGCATGCAGTCAGCTGTAATTGAATTTTCTAGAAACGTACTAAAATTAAATAATGCGGACTCTACTGAAATGAATATAAATACTAAATATCCTGTAATAGATCTAATGGAAAATCAAAAAAATATAAGTGAAAAAGGAGGAACAATGCGTCTTGGATCTTACGAATGTACTTTGGCTAAAAATTCATTAGCTAAAATTGCTTATAAGAAAAAAAATATTTCTGAACGACATAGACATCGTTTTGAATTAAATAATAAATTTAAAAGTCAACTTGAAAAAGCAGGTATGTTTGCGTCTGGTGTTAATGAAGAAAATAATTTGGTAGAAATAATTGAAATTCCTAATCACAGGTGGTTTGTTGGTGTGCAATTTCACCCTGAATATAAAAGTACGGTTTCAAAACCTCACCCACTTTTTGTTAATTTTATTGATGCTTGTTTAAAATATAAAGTAAATGGATAAAAATTCTCTTACTGGAGCAATATTAATTGTATTAATTTGGATTGTTTTTAGCACGTTCTTTTTAGATGTAGGTAAAGATAATAGCACAGTTATTGATAAAAAACAATCTCTTTATGAACAAAATACTTCAAATGAGGTTAAAAATGAAAATCAAAATTATATAAAGGAAGAATTAGAGAAAGAAAAATCAAATATCTTTAATCATCTCAAAAATGGAGAAGATGGAGTTGAAGTATTAGAAAATGAAAAAATAAAATTATTAGTTAATAGAAAAGGAGGGAGTATTAAATCAGTTTTCATAAAAGAATATAAAACATACAGTGGAGAACCTCTTGACTTATTCTCAAAAAATTCTAAACTTAATTTACAGTTTTTCAACAAAGATATTATAAATACATCTGAACTTTATTTTAGACCTGACTTGTCGGGAAATAAATTAAGAATGCTTTTAGAATTTAACGACGAAGAATATATAGAATATGTTTATACAATATCTGATGAATATTTAGTTGATTTTGATATCAATTTTAGTGGAATAGATAATTTAATAAAAAACAACTATTTAAATCTTGAATGGGGAATGATTACTCCAAAAACCGAAAAAAGTAAATCAAATCAAGATATGTATACAGGTCTATATTATCAAGATAGTTCAGATAAAGAAGTAGATAATTTAAGTTTAACTAAAGAAGACGAAGAAACAATTAAATATAAACTAAATTGGGTAGCATTCAAACAACAATTTTTTAGCGCTATTTTAATTGCCAAAGACGGTTTTGATAAACCGATTACTGTAAAATCAAAATCAATTGAAAATGAAGATGCAATCAAGGATCTATATGCAAATTTTGAAATTCCTATTACAAAAAATAATTCAGAAAAAGATATCAACTTACAGTTTTATTTTGGACCAAATCACTACAAAACACTTCAAAAATATGACTCTAAATTTGAAGAGCTTATTCCATTAGGATGGGGTATATTCGGATGGGTTAATAAATATATCATAATTAATATTTTTGATTTTCTTAGCAGATATATTACAAATTATGGTATAATTATTCTTTTGTTAACTATAATTATTAAGCTTAGCTTAGCTCCATTCACATATAAAGCATTTCTTTCTCAAGCAAAGATGAAAGTGTTAAAACCAGAAATTGATAAAATTAATGAAAAAAATAAGGGGAAAGATCCAATGAAACTTCAGCAAGCTACAATGAATTTTTATAGAAAAGCTGGTGTAAATCCAATGGGAGGTTGTTTACCTATGTTGTTTCAATTTCCTATTCTTATTGCAATGTTTAGATTCTTTCCAGCTTCAATTGAATTGAGACAACAATCTTTTCTATGGGCAGATGATTTATCTGCATACGACTCTATTTATGAATTAGGTTTTTCAATACCATTTTATGGTGATCATGTAAGTCTTTTTACACTTCTAATGACAGTTTCAACTTTGTTATATACTAGAATGAATAGTTCAATGGCAACTGGTCAAATGGCTCAAATGAAATGGATGATGTATTTAATGCCAATTATGTTTTTAGGCTTTTTTAATAATTATGCTGCTGGTCTATCATACTATTATTTTTTAGCAAATATGTTTACATTCGGGCAACAAGCTATTATGAAGACTACAATTGACGAAAATAAATTATTATCTCAAATTGAAGAGAATAAGAAAAAACCAAAAAAGAAATCAAATTTTCAAAAAAAATTAGAAGAACTTCAAAGAAAACAAGAAAAAAGATTAAAAAATAGAAAATAGCCATGAAAATTTATTTTTTTCTTTTGGTTATTTTTATTTCGTGTAATACTTCAACACAAATAAATACTAAAGAACCGATAATTTCAATGCAAAGAACAGCATGCTTCGGAGAATGTCCTATTTATAAATTTGAAATATATTCTAATGGAGATTGTAGATATATTGGTAAAAAATTTGTAAATAAAATTGGGGAATATAAATTTAATCTTAAAAAAAACAATATTGATTTAATCTTATCAAAAGCTAAAGAAATTAATTTTAAAAAGATGGATGATAAATATATCAGTTCTGTAACTGATTTACCTACAACATATATTAAAATTAAAAACAAAAAAATTGTTGACTACTCAAACGCTCCAAAAGAACTAAAAGAATTAGAAAATTTAATTGATGAAATTTGCTTTAAAGCTATAGTTCATTAATTTGTTCTAAAAAAATATCCATTGATTTCTTCTTTTGTTTATCAAAGTTATAAGAAATACGATTCTTTAAATAAAATTTTACTGTTCTATAATCAATATTTTTTATACGAGTAGTTTTTAATGCAGTGTTAATATTATTTAAGCCATGTGAGAATGCAGAATTAATTTCATTTAATATATTATGACTTATTTCTTTTTTTGCTATCCAACAAGCAAATACAAAAGGTAAACCAGTCAGTTTAAACCAAGCTTCAGACAAATCATAAACATACTTATGCTTTTTATGCAAATTAAATGCTTTATCTCCTATTACTAAAGCAGCTTGAGATTTAGATATTTTTTTTTCAAAGCCATGAGAAGTATTTTTAAGATTAGGAGATGCATTGTATAAATTTTTTAAAAGTAATTTTAACAGATTAACTGAAGTAATTGAATGATAATCAATTAATATTTCCTCAATATCATAAATTGGAGTATCTGAAAAAACACAAACTGTATCAACTTTACCATAAGAACCAATACAATAATTTGAAAATATATTAAAATTTTGCAATTTATTAATTATAGCTACAGGCACTAACCCTATATCTATTTCATTGTTTAAAAATTTATTGGCACATACTGATGGGATATTAAGTGATAAATCTAAATTTGAGTAGACTGAGTGATTTTTAATTCCGTAAATAAATGGAATACTATTTAAATAAGATACAATTGAAACACGATTTATCATAAAAAATTTACTAATTTATTTATCGCAACAATTATCATATATAATGTTACAAATATTTTAAGAAAAACCCCTCCAAAAAAACCAATTAAAGATCCCGATGCAACTTTAAAAAGTTTAAAAACTGAATTATCTTCATTATCTAAAAAAGCTCCAATAAATGCTCCAATAAAAGGACCCAAAATAATACCAAACGGCATAATAAAAATTCCTAATAGAAGACCAATAATAGTACCCTTAGTTGCTTTTTTTCCTCCACCAAACCGTTTAACACCATATATTTGTAACCAATAATCTAAAAAAGTAATAATTAGAATAACAAAAAATACTATAACTAAAAAACTAAGACTAAAACTATGATCAGTAAAGTTATGCATTAATACTAGAGAAAAGAATGCTATTGGTGGACCTGGAATAATTGGGAATATACACCCTATTAGTCCAACAAAAAGTAAAATAAACACTAAAATTTCCACACACCAAAAATAATAAAAAGATAAATGCTATATAGTTACAAATCATAATATAAATATTATTTTTACCGTTTAAATTATTTTCATGAAATTAGACTCATTAAATGCAATATCTCCAATTGATGGACGATATAGAAAAAAGACTTCCATATTACAAAATTATTTTTCAGAATCTGCACTAATTAGATATAGAGTGCAAGTTGAAATTGAATATTTTATTGCTCTATGTAATAATCAAATTATTGAACTTAATCATTTTTCATCAGAAAAATTTGTGCAGCTAAGAAAAATATATCAAAACTTTAACCATCATGATGCTGCTAGAATAAAAGAAATTGAAGAAAAAACCAATCATGACGTAAAAGCCGTGGAATATTTTATAAAAGAAAAATTTAAAGATCTAAATATTAACGAATTTAAAGAATTTATTCATTTTGGATTAACCTCACAAGATATTAATAATACAGCAGTTCCTCTTTCTATAAAAGAATCTGTAAATAATGTATATATAAAAGAACTAAAAAGTATTATTTCAATATTAAAAAGTAAAAGTAAAAACTGGCAGAAAACACCTTTACTTGCTAGAACACATGGACAAGCTGCATCACCTACTAGAATGGGTAAAGAAATTAGTGTGTTTACTGAAAGAATTAATGAGCAACTTAAATTATTAAACAATATTCCTTTTAGTGCAAAATTTGGAGGAGCAACCGGTAATTTTAATGCACACCACGTTGCTTACAAAAATATTGACTGGAAAGAATTTGCAGATAGATTTATTAATGATATTTTTAAGATGGAACGACAACAAACTACCACGCAAATAGAACATTATGATCATCTTGCAGCTTTGATGCATAACATGTGTAGAATTAATACTATACTAATTGATTTGTGTAAAGATATATGGACATATATATCATTAAACTATTTTAATCAAAAAATTAAGGAAGGTGAAGTTGGTTCCTCTGCTATGCCTCATAAAGTTAATCCAATTGATTTTGAAAATGCTGAAGGGAATCTAGGTATTGCTAATTCCATATTTGAATTTTTGGCTAAAAAACTTCCAGTTTCCAGATTGCAAAGAGATTTAACTGACAGTACAGTTTTAAGAAATATTGGAGTTCCATTTGCACATACAATAATAGCTTTTTCATCTATTAAAAAAGGATTAAATAAACTAATAATAAATGAACAAAAGATACATCTGGATTTAGATGAAAATTGGGCAGTAGTAGCTGAAGGCATACAAACAATTCTTAGAAGAGAAGGTCATCCCAAACCATATGAAACTCTAAAAGATTTAACAAGAAAAAATGAAAGAATTGATGCAGATAGCATTAGAAAATTTATAGAAAATTTAAATGTTGATGAAAATATCAAGGAAGAATTAAAAAATATTACTCCATTTAACTACACAGGAATCTAAAATAATATTTTATTTTTTTGCAAATATTCTTCCCAGTTCCACAAAAAATGTTTTAGTAGATTTTTAAGTTCGTTATAAAATATTGGGTTGGGCTTGTTTTTTCGCTTAAATAAATCTCCTTGATAGTCATTTATATTATATTTTTCAAAAATTGCATAGGCCATAGTATTAATTACAGGATCACCTTTCTTTCTAATGTCATTAAAATAATTTTCATAACCAACAAATCTTTCGATTGCTAAATGTTGTTCATTCTCATCTAAGTCTTTATAAATTTCTTCTAAAATATTTTTTCTAAGATTAACCACTTCAGATTCTTCAAAATAATTTTCTAAAATTTTTAGGTTTCCTAAAAATATAACATTACTGAACCAAGTTATCATATCTTCTTTGATATTTGGATTACTTTCTAAATTATTATTATTATTAATAAAATCTTGAATTTCTACAAAACCATTTTCAATTACGTTATTTAATGCAGCAACATATAGTGAAATAGCAGATTCAATCTTTATCTTTTTTTTGTTAGATAATAAACCAAAAAATTTAATCATAACTTAAAGTGGATTTTAGCTTCATTAGTAATAAAGTCACCTATAGACAAGCAAGCTGTTGCAGCAGGTGAAGGTGCATTTAACACATGAATGTTATTCTCTGTTTTAACAACTTTAAAATCATCAATAATAGAACCATCTCTAGATAACGCCATAGCTCTTACACCACTTCTATGCTCTATTATATCATTCATAGTTAACGAAGGTAACATTTTTCTTAATTCTTTCAAAAATAAAAATTTTGAAAACGCTCTACTGTATTCATTTAAGCCAAATTTCCAATTATTTATGAACAATTTTCTAGTTCCAGAAAAGGATAATGCCTGAAGAGTATCTTTTAAATTAAAATCTGTTTTTTTATACCCTTCTCTTTTAAATGTAAAAACTGCGTTTGGCCCACATTCAATATCACCATTAATCATTCTAGTAAAATGAACTCCTAAAAATGGAAATTTTGGATTAGGAACAGGATAAATTAAATTTTTAACCATATGCTTTGCACTATTTTTTAACTTAAAATAATCACCTCTAAATCCTACAATCTGTAAATCAAGAGATTTAACTTCAGAAGAAGCTAATCTATCAGAAAATAATCCACCACAAAATATAATATGTTTGCTGAAAAAATCTCCTCTATTTGTTTGTAAATTTTGATTAGAATAATTTAATAATTTACATTTGGTTAAAATCTTACTTTTTTTATTTACTGAAACAATGTTTTTAGCAAGTGAGTTTGTCACTTCCTCGTAATTAATTATACCAGACTGGGGAACCCATAATGCAGACACTCCATCTGCATAGGGTTCAATTGATTGAAATTCTTTCTTATTTAGTATTTGTAAACCATTCAAACTATTTTTTTCACCATTAATTTTTAATTTATTTAGATAATCGCACTGAACTTCATTAACCGCAACAACTATTTTACCACATACGTCATGATTTATATTGTTTTCGATTGCGTAATTTACTAGCTGTTCACGTCCCTTTACACAATTATTAGCTTTCAAGCTATTTGGTTTATAATATAATCCCGAATGAAGAACCCCAGAATTTCTTCCTGTTTGATGTTGTGCAAGTTTATTTTCTTTTTCTAAAACTAAAATTTTTAAATTAGGATATTTAATTTGTAGTTTATATGCAGTTGCAAGGCCAACTATACCCCCCCCAACTATAGAAAAATCATAATTAAGATTACTCACTTTGCAAAATTATAATATAAATAAAAAAATATTCTTTTTTAGAAAATTATTTTTTTATTAAATAATTTAATTTTGAATTTATGTTTTTTCTTCCTAAAATATCAAAATTTAACTTTCTATTTTTTGATTCAACTAATTCAAAAATACTTGTCGTATTAGAAAAATAGGCACGAACATACTTAATGCTATTATCAAAATCATCAACATATACTAAATGAACATTACCATTATTAAAAACTAAATGAGGTAAATATTTAGATCCAAAAGTCAAAGAATCAGTAAAGCGAATTCCATTAGAAAGATTTGCAACTCCGTTTAGAGAATAACTTAAATAGCAATCATAAAATGCATGTCTATTATCTTCCCAAACTATAAATATTGAATCTTTATTATTAGAAATTTCAGGATTTCTTTGAATTACATTGGGAATAAAATCTATGTTTCTGTTATAGCTATATTCCAAATTTGATTTTGCAACTGAGGTTAATACTACTTCGTTATTTCCTGTTGCTCCACTTTTTTTGACTATTAATAATGAATCTTCAAAAACAACACCTTTAGAAACTGATGTGGGACAACTATTAAGAACCCAATCATAATCATCTATTTCATTAACTAAATCAAAAGTCGCTCCATTATTATCAGATTTTGCGACATGGCTGTTTCTAATGTTATTATCATTTTTTCTAAACAAAAGGAAAATATTTGTGTCTTCAACCACCAATGAACTTTTACAACATTCACATGGCTCAGCAGAAGCGTTAATGGATGCATTTACTGCATTATTAAAAGTTATACCGTAATCATTAGATGTTCTAACCATTTGTTTTGGATCAGAAAAATTAAGATTGTATTTCATATAAGAAACGATAGGATTTCCTGAATTATCAATTGAAATATTACTCATTCTACAAATTTGTGGTGGTTGATTTTCTGAAACACGTATAGTATCGGAAAAGGAAATACCACCATCAAAAGATTTTACCATAAATATAGATGGATGAACTGGAAAATTAGATGTAAATACAATATAAATAGTGTCTCCTTTAGTAGCAATTTCTGGACCATCTTGCGAAGAAGGCACTATGTTTTGACTTATGATGTCAATTGGATTGGTAAAAGAACTACCATTCCATTTTACCATTCTTAATGTTTTTGGGGTTGAGTTTTTTCTAAAGACAACTATTGGAGAGTTGTTACTGAGTAATGCAACTCTAGGTCTTCCAAATCCTTCAGTACCACTACTTAAGGTTATATGATTGTCAAATACTAATTGTTGAGCACTTAATTCAATAGAAAAAAATACAATTATTAACAAATAGTATTTTATGTTACTAAAATACTTTAAAAACATAATCATTATTTATTGCAAATTTACAATAAATCAGGTCATTCTTTAAATTAAATTTTAATTAATATTTTTTATTTCAATTTTACTAAACAGAAATAAACCAATTGAAAATAAAATAATAACAACCCATAAAGCTATTCTTTGATCAAAATAAAAAGTAATTAGTCCAAATAAGAAAGGCCCTATAAATGAAGTTATCTTTCCTGTTAAAGAATAAAAACCAAAAAATTGACTTTTTTTATCTTCTGGTACTAAAACTGACATTAAAGATCTACTTGAAGATTGATTGGGTCCTGCCATCAAACCAATTAAAATTCCTGATAACCAAAATAATTTTTTAGGGTAGTTTGTTTCAGGAGCAATAAATGCAATTAATGTTGCAATGATAAGTACACATAAAGATATTATAATAATTTTTTTTGGACCGAAAGTGTCTTCAAAAAATCCGAAAATAAATGAACCAATACCAGCTGCTATATTTAGAACAATAGCTAAATTAACAACTTCATTAAAATCAAAATCTAGTGTAGTAACAGCATATATACCTCCTAAACCAAAAATTGTAATTAAAGCATCATTATAAAACAATCGGGCAATCAAGAAACGTAGAATTATTTTATAATCTGAAATTGCTTTAAATGTATTTTTTATTGATAAATAAGAATTCTTTAAACTATCTTTCTGTATGCTTGTTTTCTTACTATCTTTAAAGATTAAAAATAGTGGTATACTAAAAATTATATACCAAATACCAACATATATATTAGATAATTTTATATCATAGATATTTTCTAAATCCAAAAATAATTGTAGAAAGAATAATGATAATATTCCACCTAAATAACCTAATCCCCAAGCAAAACCTGATACAGTACCTCTATTTTTAGAATTTGTAATTTCTGGTAAATATGAGTTATAAAAAATCGAACAAATTTCAAAACTAACGTTAGCTATTATAAATAAAATTAACGCAAAGTATACCTCTCCTTTTTCAGGCATATATAGCATGGAAGCAAATAATGCAGATATCATTGTAAATAAAACTAAAAACAAATTTTTTCTACCCGTATTATCTGCAATAGCGCCGATAAATGGTGATACAATAGCAACGATAACAGCAGAAACAGCAATAGCATTTGACCACATTTGAGTACCTATTTTTTCATCATATGCAATATGCTTAGTAAAAAATGAGCTGAAAACGAAAGTCACTACAATAGTTGAGAAAGGCTGAGATGCAAAATCATATAAAGACCAAGAAATAATTTTATTTTTATTTATCATTTCCTTTAATTTTTTCAAAATTAAATTAATATTTAAAAATTATATTTAAAACAGTAAATATAAAAGCTTTACATTTGTAAACAAAAAATGAATTTAGAAGGTTTAATTAATATTTCTGGAAAAAATGGCTTATACAAAGTCATATCAAATTCAAAAAATATGATTATTGTAGAATCACTAGTTGATAAAAAAAGAATTCCTGTTCATTCAGGAAATCAAGCAAATATGTTAGAAGAAATAGGTATTTATACTTATGATGACACAAAACCATTAAGTAGTGTTTTTGAAAATATAGCAAAAAAAGAAAATTATAATCAAACTATATCACACAAGTTGTCAAAAAATGAGTTGACTGAATATTTTAGAAAAATTGTACCTGATTTTGATGAAGATAAGGTCTATATTTCTGATATTAAAAAAGTAATTCAATGGTATAATCTATTACAAAGCAAAAAAATTATTAAAATAAAAGAAGAAGAAAAGAAAATTACAAAAAAGAAAAAATGAAAGAAAATATATCAATTCCATCTAGACCAAAAAGAAATTTTGTACCTGAAAATTTAAATATTGATTCATGGAATAAAGTTGAACCATTATTTGAAAATCTCTTCAAAAGGAGTATAAATTCCAAAAAAGAACTTGAGAATTGGATGAGAGATAGATCGGAGTTAAATTCAGTAATGAACGAAGATTTAGCGTGGAGATATATCAAAATGAATATTAATACCAAAGATGAGAAGTTAGCTAAAAAATTTCATTTTTGGATTAAGGAAATATCTCCAAAGTTATCTCCATATTCTCATAAATTAAACATTAAACTAATTGAAAGTCCATTTTTAAATGAACTTGAACATGAAAAATACAATATTTATCTGCGTGGCGTAAAAAAACAAATTGCAATATATAGAGAAGAAAATATCCCTCTTTTTACTGAAATGGAAGCTAAACAACAAGAGTACGGGATGATTTCAGCAAAAATGACTGTTGAATTTGATGGAAAAAGTTTAACAATGCAACAAGCAAGTCTAATTTTAAAAGATACAGATAGAGAGAAAAGAAAAAAAATTTATAATTTGATACAAAAAAGAAGACTTGAAGATGAAGAAAAATTAGATAATTTGTACGACGAGTTAATTATTTTAAGACAAAAAATTGCTAAAAATGCTGGATATAGTAATTATAGAGATTATATGTTTTCTGCAATGGGAAGATTTGATTATAAACCCGAGGATTGTTTTGATTTTCACAATGCAATTTCTAAGAAAATTGTTCCTATCATAACATCTTTTGAAGAAAAAAGAAAAAAGAAGCTAAATTATGTTAATTACAAACCATGGGACACAGCAGTGGATATAGATGGACTAAAACCCTTAAATCCATTTAACGGAGGAAACGAATTAACTGATTTAACAATAAAGTGCTTTTCAAAGCTAAGACCCTATTTTGGAGATTGTATTTCAATTATGAAAGAAATGAAATATTTAGATTTAGAGTCTAAAGAAGGAAAAGCTCCTGGAGGCTTTATGTATCCTTTACATGAAATTGGTGTTCCATTTATATACATGAATTCTGTAGGATCACAAAGAGATTTAGTTACTATGGTTCATGAAGGTGGACATGCAATACATTCATTTCTTTGTAGAAATTTAGAATTAACAGAATTTAAATCTACTCCATCTGAAGTTGCAGAGTTAGCGTCAATGGCAATGGAACTTCTAAGCATGGACTACTGGGATACATTCTATAAAGATAAAAAAGAACTAAAAAGAGCAAAATTAGAGCAATTAGAAAAAGCATTAGGCACATTACCATGGGTAGCAGCAATTGATAAATTTCAACATTGGATTTATACAAATAAACATACATCAAAAGAAAGAAAAGAAAAATGGCTTGAAATTGATGCAGAATTAGGAAATCAAATTATAAATTGGGAAGGACAAGAATCTGCGCAAAAAATAATGTGGCAAAGACAACTTCATTTATATGAAGTCCCTTTTTATTACATTGAATACGGTATGGCACAATTAGGTGCAATTGCTGTATGGAGATCATATAAAAAACAAGGTGATGTAGCAATTGAAAATTATATTAACGCATTGAAACTTGGTTACACAAAATCAATTGGTGAGATATATAAAACTGCAGGTGTAAAATTTGACTTTTCAGAAAAATATGTAAAAGAATTAGCATCATTTGTTAAAGAAGAACTAAAAAAACTAAGCTAAATATTAAACAAGGTAAAATAAAAAAGTCCTAACAATGTTAGGACTTTTTTTATAGGGCGGCAACTACCTACTCTTCCAGATCTTACTCTAGTACCATCGGCGCAACTAGGCTTAACTTCTCTGTTCGAAATGGGAAGAGGTGGACCCCAGCGCTATAGTCACCATATATTTTTTAATATGACAAAATTTGTAATGAATATATAAAATCAATTTCAAAGTCTACGGGTAATTAGTATCACTCAGCTAAATATATTTCTATACTTACACCTGTGACCTATCAACGTCATCGTCTATAACGACCCTTAAAAGAAATCTTA
>CEWG01067541.1_pt1 | contig 16503 bp, 13 predicted proteins | sample 361411 | NCBI WGS metagenome assembly CEWG01 (sample SAMEA2622173, study PRJEB7988) | marine metagenome | biome: marine biome (ENVO:00000447); feature: surface water layer (ENVO:00002042); material: "saline water (ENVO:00002010), including plankton (ENVO:xxxxxxxx)" | depth 5 m | reverse complement strand
GGATCAAAAGCATCTCAACCACTCTCAGCATCTTCTGATGAAGGAGATTCTGATGAGAGCGATCCGGAGGTCAGTAAAATTCTTGAAGAGGAAGCAATGCTTATACAGGGAAATTACGCCCCTGGCACAAGCCCAACTCAAGCCTATGCAGGTGCTAGTAGACCAAGGTTTTTACTTCCTGAGAGAAGACAAGGTTGGACACAAGAAGCAAGAGTTGCTGGACATAAAGTTTACCTTAGAACAGGAGAATATCCTGATGGTACATTAGGTGAAGTCTTTATTGATATAGCAAAAGAAGGTGCAACTCTAAAAGGTGTTTTAGGTTGTTTTGCTATTGCTGTTTCAAAAGGGCTTCAATACGGTGTTCCTCTTGAAGAATTTGTGGACACATTTACTTTCCAAACTTTCGAACCAAGAGGAATAGTTGAAGGCCATGAAAATATTAAAATGAGCAATTCTATTGTAGATTATGTTTTTAGAGCTTTAGGTCTTGAGTATCTTAATAGAACAGATATTGTACAGGTACCACCAAAAGACAGGACAGCTCAAGAGACTCAAGCTTTTGAACCAGCTCAAGAAACTCAAACTGTTGAGCCAACTCAAGAGACTGAAATATCAAGCAAATCACAAAAAAATGAGTCCACTGCAATGTCGCAAGAAGTGCAATTTGTAACTAAAGTCGAAGAAGTTGAAAAAATAGATTCAACAGAGACAGTTACTAATTCTGTAACTACTGTCCAAGAAGTTCTTGGAGATATGATGGGCGATGCTCCAGCTTGCCCCGATTGTGGTCACATAACTATCAGAAATGGTTCTTGTTATAAATGTTTAAATTGCGGTAACTCACTTGGGTGCAGCTGATTATTTAAGATAGACAGCAAGTAGTTTTCCAGAACGAACGGATTATCTACATATTTATTAATCAATTTTTTGTACTCCAATTTACTGCCTTTATATTTTCTACAGTTTTGATTGAAATCTAAACTGTGATCAATATTTATAGAATCTAAATTTAATTTTCTAAAAATTAATTTTGAAAAATTATAGAGTGTAATGTCTTTATCAACAGCATCAAATTGGAAAAAAGTATCATGTTTTTTATTTATCAAAATACTTAAAACCAATGTTATTAAGTTATCCATAATAGAGATCGAATGTAAATCATTTGTTTTATTTTTAATTATTAACTTTTGAGTTGAAACGGATTCGTTTATCAAAGTTTGGAAAGAGCTTTTTGAATTAAAAAATTCCATTGGACCAATTAAAGAAAATATTCTTGCTATTACTAAAGAATATTTAAATTGTGTTGCATAAGATTTTAATTTTTCTTCTTCAAAAAGTTTTTGATCAGAATAAATATCAAATAAATCTGACTTGCCTCTATTTTGATCATAAACTCTCCCTGTAGATGGATAGAATATTGAGTCTATTTTGACACTATTAATAAAGTCTTCAACAAGTTTAAAATTTTTGATTAATTTATTTTTATAGATTTCTAGATTATTCTCATCTTTATTATTAGGTGACTCAAAAGCATTGTGGATTAAAATAGTCTTTTTAAAGTCTTTATTAGAAATCTTTTTTGCTTCCTCCCACATGTCTTCATTTTGAATACCAAAAACATAATACCCGTGATTATTTATTCTTTTAATAAAGTGGCTAGAAAGCCACCCTTTTGATCCAGATACTATAAATTTTAAATCATCCCTCATATGTTTTCAGTATATATTGCATAATTAATCTGTAATAAAAACAAAAGAATAATGATAATCTTGAATATGCAAAAAAAAATTCTAGTTTTGGCATCTACTTTCCCCATAAATGATTCGGACAATGTTCCAAGCTTTGTAGAGGATCAAATTATTGAATTTAAAAAAAGCAATCCTTCAATCAAGTTTATTGTTTTAGCTCCAAGTATTAAAAATATAAATCCACAAAAAAATGATCATTTTATACATTTAAGATATAGGTATTTTTTCAAAAAAATGGAGAAACTTACCGAAAAAGGTATATTACCCACAGTTAAAAGTAATCCAGTATATGCGTTTTTAATTCCGTTTTTTATTATTTTCCAAATATATTTTACAATAAAAATTGTAAACAAAAATAAACCCGATCATATTTATGCACACTGGGTAACACCTCAAGCTATAACAGCATTAATAATCAAAAAGTTATATAAAATTCCTTTTTCATTTAGTTCGCATGCTCATGATGCCGAAATATTGATAAAATTACCATTTGTTGGAAAGTATCTGCTTAATTTAATAGTAAAAAACAGCTACAAATTTACATTTGATTCTATAAATACAGAAAAAAAATTAAAAAAACATATTAGCAAAAAAAATTGGGATCCAAGTAAAAGCCTTGTTCTTCCAATGGGAGTAAACAATATGTCTTTTGACAATGTAGTTAGAAAAGAAATAAATGAATTTGAAAAAACAGACAGTATAAAAATTGGATTTATTGGAAGATTTACTGAAAAAAAAGGGGTAGAAATTTTAATTGAAGCATTTACACAATTGTTAAAATTAGATTACGCAGTTGAATTAATTCTATGTGGAATGGGTCCATTAGAAAATAAATATACGGAAATACTTAAAAATTCAAATATTTCAGATAAAACAAAGCTACTTAAATTTTTTAACAACAATGAAAAGCTGGCAACAGTCTACGAATTAACAGATATTATTGTTATCCCTTCAATAATAACTAAGGGAGGCGATGTAGAAGGGTTACCAGTTGTGTCTCTAGAAGCCTTATATTTTGGAAAAATAGTTGTTGGAAGTATTCAAAGTAACTTAAATGAAATTATTAATCATGGACAAAATGGTTTTTTATTTAACAGTGATAATCCTGAAGAGCTAATTACTTTACTCCAAGATATTTTAGATAATAAGTATGATCTTGAAACTATAAAAGTAGAAGCTAGGAATCTTGGAAAGATGTATTCAATTGAAAAAACCTCAAAATTATATTTCGATCATCTATTTTAGATTTCAAAAAAATAGTCTTGAATCTGCTTGTTAGTTTCATCAAATTTATTTACTGATGTTTCCCATTTATGTATTAGATTTATACTTTCAGGAATTGATAAAGTCGCTTCCCAATTCAATTCTTTCTTAGCCTTACTAGAGTCTATTATTAACTCTTCAACTTCTTTATAGGTGCTTTCAATATCTAAATCAAGCTCAATATTCCATACATTTTCTATTTCTTTAATTAAATGTATAGCTGTAAATTTATTATTAACTTCTGAGTTTAAATTAAAAACTGTATTTTCTTCCTTTTTATAAGTATATTGAGAAGCCAAAATGTATCCATAAAGAGAGTCCAAAACATGTTGCCAAGGCCTTATTGATTCTGGATTTCTAACTTTCAATGTTTTTTTGTTCTGTATAGCTCTTACAACATCAGGTACTAGCCTGTCATTTCCGGCATCTCCCCCACCTATTACATTACCTGCCCTTATAACCGAGATAAATTTATCTTTATTCAATTTATTTTCAATAAATAAATTGATTACCTTTTCAGCAGAAACTTTGCTTAGGCTATAAAATTCAGAACTACCTAGTTCTGCATCTTCTTTATTAACTTGGCTAGGATTTTTGTAAACTTTATCAGTTGTTGCAATTGAAATTAACTTAGCTGAATCCATTTCATTAAATAAATCTAAAATATTGTAGGTACCAATAATATTTGTCATTAATGTCTCTTTTGGGTTTAAATATGCAACACCAACTAAGCTTTGAGCAGCAAAGTGAAAAATATAATCTATTTCAGTAGCAATTAACTTTTGATAAAGATCTTCATTAATTTTGTTTATGTCTGTAAAAAACTCTCTTTTATATATTTCATCATTCGAAATATCTTTATAAATACCTTTTTTTTTAATATTTGATAGTCCATATATCTCAGCATTAAGTTTTTTCATTATTACCGACATCCAAGAACCTTTAAAGCCCGTATGGCCTGTAATCAATATTTTTTTTCTATTCCAAAAATCTAAATCTATTAATTTATTCATAAAACTTTAAATTCACCCGACCTAATTGATTCTTCTAAAATTTCTTTCTCTCTTAGGGTATCAACACATTGCCAAAAACCGTTATGCTTGTAGGCGCTTAATTTGTTATCTTTTGATAACTTTTCTAAAGGAGGACCTTCGAATGGTTCATTTTTATCACTTAAGTATTTTTCAACACCTTGGCTCATTACAAAAAAACCTCCATTTATCCAACCACTTTCGGTTTGTTTTTTTTCGCCAAAAGAGACAACACTGTTATTTTTAAGTTCGAGGCTACCAAATCTTGCTGGTGGCCTAACGGCTGTTACTGTTGCTATTGATTTATTATCATAAAAACTTTTAGTTAATTTTAATAAATCAACATCAGACAATCCATCTCCATAAGTCAAATAAAAATTTTCTTCATTTAGTTTTTTAATACCTTTTTGAATACGTTTTGCAGTTAAGGAATTGAGCCCTGTAAAAACTAATGAAACTCTACAATTATTGTCTAACGAGAAAGTATCTTTTTTTACTTCTGTAAAATTTTTTTTGAAATAATTTACTATGAAGTCATGCTTATATCCTGTAAGTACATAAATGTTAACAACTCCATAGCTTTTATAAAAATTTATTAAATGTATTAAAAGTGGCTTGTTGATAATTTCTATCATTGGTTTGGGGACAGATTTTGTAATCTCTTTTAACCTTGTACCTTTACCACCAGCCAATATAAAAGCTGAATTAATATTCATAATTCAGAATATCATATTTTTTTAATTGAAATATGAACAGCACCTAGGTTTTAAAAAAAGTAAAGATATAATAAAAAAGTGATAAATTTATTAAGGCTTTTTTTAAAAAAATACACCCCTAAGTTATACAATAAATCACAACCCATTAGGAATTATATTTATAAAACTTTTTTTACAAAAAAAAATCAATTAAATGTATTAAAAGAATTTAGTGAATATTCTCCAAATGTATCTGGTGATATTGATAAAAAGATAGATACAACTATTTACAACATTAAAAATTTTTCTAAATCACTACTTGATTTGTCCAGTTCGAATATAGAAATTAAAAAATTTAATACACTAAGTAGTGACAAAACAAGAAAACTTGGTAGTTTATTTTACAATTATGGATCAGATAAAAAAACACACGAGTACGACTTTCTCTACGAATATATAATTGAAAAATTTGAAAAAATAGATTTATTAATTGAAATTGGAATTGGTAGTAATAATACTGCTGTTCTTTCAAATATGTCAGAAAGAGGTAAGCCTGGTGCATCTTTGAAAGCATTCAGAGACTATTTAAGTAAATCAAAAATTATTGGCTTGGAATATGATAAATCCGTGTTGTTTTTTGAAGATCGTATTGAAACTTATTTTTATGACCAACATAGTGAAGAATCCATAAATGAAATTTCAAAGAAATACCATAAACAAGTTGATATATTAATTGACGATGGGCTTCATTCAATAATTGCCAATATCAATACTATTAAATTAGCAAAAAACATTTTAAAGCCAGACGGGTACTTAATAATTGAAGACATTGGTTTTGATTCATTAAAGTTATTCAATGTTGCGTTTGAATTTGCTGCAAAAGATTTTTCATTAGAACTCTTTACTAATAACTCTTGTTATGCCGCCTGCTTAAGGCGCTTAAACTGAAGATTACCTTAAAGACTTATTAAACATCCTAAGTATTAATAATGAAAAAAGAATTGTAATTATAAATTTATCCCATGTAATTATTTCTAGTTTCTCAATTAAATTAACAAGATCTTCATTTGCTGTTAATCCACCAAAGTTTTCAAGTAGCGAAAAAAACTGGTTCTTACCAAAAAAAGAAATTACAAACTTAAAAATAATAGAACCTAAAAAACTGGTTGCAATTATTTTCATATAACTCTGTAATTCAAAGAAAGATGCAACAATCCCAGATAAATAGTTTGGCTGACTATAAACAGCCTCTATACCGAAAGAATTTTTTACTGGAACAAGAGATAGTTGTGTATTCAATGTTGTTTCAAAAAATAACACTGACAATATTCCAAATATTGAAAAAAGATATAAATAATTAGTCAGTAAAGTATTGTGTTTATTCAAATTAATTGATAAAACAAATAAAGAAAGTGGTATTAGTGAAAGTAGGTATCTGAATCCATATGATGACGCAGTTGTGTTCCAAATGCTAATAATAAAAAAACATTGTCCATAGCAAATTAAAATTAGTGCATAACTGAACTTTTCTCCAATAGGTTTAGAAAATAAATTGTAAATTGATAATGTGAATCCAAGAAAAATAACAGGGGCAAGCCAAAATATTCCAAATTCCTGTGTAAAAAGAACATTGAAAGTATCTTTTAGAAAGTTAAGGATTACAGAGAGAAAGTTATTTTGTATTTCGCTAATTAAACTATTGCCAACATTTTGAGCTCCATAAATATATGTTGGAGAAAAAACTAACTTACCGTATATTGCAATAGTGTGCAAAGAAAATAAAAAAATTGAAAATATTGATGTCAACAAGAATATAATATCCTTTTTTATTTTTAATCTTGATTCATATTTTGATAAACGTATAAAAATTAAGGGTATAAGAATTATATAATAATTAGTCCAACGCACTAAAAAAGCTAGTAAAAACCCTACGGGCAAAAGTATTGAATATAAGTTGGGACTTTTTTCAGACAAGTAGTATTTTTTAGAAAAATAAAATATCAAAGAAATAGTAAAAACTTCATAAACATGTGTCATACTGTAGCGCTCAAATGCATAATAGATTATTCCAGAACCAAAAAAGGCAATTGGTAGAGAGTATTTTTTCCACTTAATTTCAAAAGTTATATTTAGTAAATACAAAGAAGCAAATAAGTAGAAAATACTCGAGAATGAATATATTAATTTTTTAAATTCTAAAATGTTTTGATTTGTATTGAATAAATTATCTAATAAGTTTCCAATCAGTAAAAAAGGTGCTGCTAATAAACCGGAACCGAGAAATCCTACTGGAGCTATCTTATCATTTGCGTAAAATCTATTTTTTGTAGTTATTTGGTTTGAGTAATCAAAATCAAAGTCATCCACAATTGTCATTGCATGGGAATAGTAATCAAAATCGTCTTGACAGCATCTCAGCTCGTTTATGATTCGAAAATCACTTTTCAAAAATAATAAAAATATAGAAAGAAAAATTGTAAGCGTTAGCATCCTATAAATTTTCATGTTTTAATTTTAGTGATTAAATCTATAATTAACTAGAGGTTAACGCCATGAACAAATTAATAGTGCTTGCATTTAACGAAGAGCAAGGCATACAAAAAACAATTGAAAATTTAATTGATGATTTTGATGAAATAATAGTTGTTAACGATAAAAGCACCGATAATACTCTTTCAATTCTTCAAAATTTAACAAGTGAATATGAAAACATAAAAATTATTTCAAACAAGAAAAACATGGGCCCGGGTAAAAGTATGGAGATAGGCATGAAAGCTGCTTTAGAAACACCTTTTCGCTTTGTTGTAAAGGTAGATGGGGATAACCAATTTGATACAAATGATATTAAAGACCTTATAGATCTGGCTGCCGAAAATAAATCAGACTTTATTAAATGTGATAGGTTTTGGGTAGGTGGAGTTGAGGGTGAAATTCCAAAAATTAGATATTTTGGTAATTCTTTTGCTTCACTTTTGATAAAAATGGTCACAGGAAACTGGAGATTAAATGACCCATTAAATGGTCTTTTTTTATTTTCGTATGAGATATCAAAATTGTTTAGAATACCGAAATTTTTCAATAGATACGGATATCCTTTTTTTATAAATGCTTATATTTCAAAATTAGGAATAGAAAGCGAATTCAACTTGCATCAATATAAAAACAAAATTACTTATGGAAGTGAATCATCAAAATTAAATCCGATAACTGTATTTTTGAAGCTTATTTTGTTTTCATTATCCCATTTTTTTTCAACAATAAAAACAAAGCTAAAATATTCAAGCCACCAGCTCTCTGCATTAATTGATATTTTTGCATTACTGGCGTTTTTATTTTCTATATTTTCTCTAAGCATGACATTAGCTACTAGGTTTTTTGGCTACGAGGGTAACCAGGGGGCATGGTCTTTGTTGTTTGTAATTTTGTTTATAACATTTTTTGTGTTAATTTTTCAAACGCAAAAAATCTTGAGAAAAGTAAATGACAGATATTTTACTTACTTAAATTAGAGTACATTCTTGTAATAAAAGTTAAAAATACTTCGTTTATTAGAAAAACTACCCTAATTATTATTGCAAATGATGCAATTTCATCTGACAAATCGCTGTAATTAAGTAATTGAATGTATAGAAACTCTCTTATTCCTAAACCAGCTGGGGCACCAACAAACAATAGTGAGATAGATGATACTAGTACATAAGAAGCAACACTAGCTAAATCAAAATATCCAAATTCAAATTCGAAAATATAAACAAGATAAGTAAAAATAAGAAATTGTCCAAATAATATATAAATATTAATAATAACAAACTGCTTAAACGCCTTAAATGTAAAACCTATCAATAGCGTGAGGATTAGTCCAATAAAAATTGATACAGGGGCAATAACAAAAAAGCTAATATTTTGTGGTAGAAGAAATAAACTACCAAAATAAAAACCCCAAAATATTAAAAACAATTGTTCAATTATTAACGTTTTAATATTTCTTTTTGTGTCAAAATCATCGAAATATTTCTTTGATTCTGAAATTCTAAACAGAGGTATTCCCACCTTAAATGGTAAGTACTTTCCGATTAATGAGCTAAACCATATAAGTATGTAATCTTTATTAATTTTTTTATTATTTATATTTAAACACCATGAGATTGCGAATAATAGATATGCAAGCCAAAGAATTGGACTCAAAAAAAGAGTTCTTGTATCAAAAGAAACTGAAAGGCCCTGAGACCAAAAGTAACTAATAACAAAAAATAATGAAGCGAAGCTTAATAAATAATTAAATTTTTTTATAAATGAGTCTGAATTCAAAACTTTTTCAAAAAGAACGAATATTTTAAAATTATTCACATTATCTCTATTGTAATTACAAAAACAAATTAAAATCATTAATCTAGGGCGCTTAGCTCAGTCCGGCAGAGCGCTTCCCTTACAAGGAAGAAGTCACAGGTTCAAATCCTGTAGCGCCCACAACTAATCCAAATTTTATATATAAATGTAAAATGATATTGTGAAAATCAGAAGATATATACTTTTTGGGTTATTATTTTTATCTTGTTTTATCATTTTTAATTTAGAAAGTACCTCTAAAACACAAAATCTTGAAGGACTTAGAAATAATAATGAATGTAACAATTTTGCTTATGAAGTTGATTACATCGAAAATACTACAGCGTACACTTCACAATTTTCAACAACCTGGCAAATTATGTCAGAGCAATCATATAAAGATATCACAATTAAACCTCTGTATTTAGATTCATTTGACACTGGACTGAACTGTTTAGGGAAAGTTTTTTTACAATCTAATAATGGATCTGATATTTATATTGGAGTAAACGAGCCACAACTTGAAATATACAAACTTATTATTTTTTTAATTAATTTTTTTATTTTATATCAATTAAAACATTTAAGTATTTATACACTGACTGTTTTAAACTTGATTTCAGCGCATTATATTAATTTACTATTTAACTTTAATTATTCTTTCAATACTAATTACAAATTTTATTCACCATATTTTGAATTAATTGATTCAATAGTAATTTCATTTGTTTTAGTAGGAATTCTGAAAAGGAATTTTCATAAAAAAATAAGTATTAAATTGTCCTATAAAGTTTTTTTATTTTACTTTGTTTTATATATTTCTAGATTAATTTACATACTTCTAAGTGACTTTCAATTTAATGCGTTAGTAGAAGAGTGGTTTATCAATTACAATTATGGATTTATTAGAAGAGGCTTTTTTGGTTCTATACTTTATACAATTTCAAATATTTTCAATTTTGATATATACATTTTATTTATTATGCTAATAATTTCACTAAATTCACTTTTATTTTATTTTATTTACAAGATTTTTAAAGGTACAAATATCGGTTTTCTAGAAATACTAATATTTTTAAGTCCAGTTTTTTTAAATTATAGTTTGTTTTGGAAAAGTACTATTACACTGCCCAAAGAAATTTTAGGCTTAATAACTTTCCTTTTCTTTTTAGCCAGTCAGGAAAAATTAAAAAATGATTTCTTATATTTATCAATATTTACATTTTTATTTAATATTTCAATTTTTTCACATGAAATAAATTTATGGTTTGGTGTTGGAATAATTTTAATTATCTTATCAAAAAATCATATGAACTCATTTAAAATTTTATTTTTAATTTTGATTATTTCCATGCTTTTATTGTTATCTTTGTTTTATTTATATTCAAATGATTACAATTCTGTTTCTGATAAGCTTTGTAGCGAATTTTATCTAGAAATTTTAAATGATTCCAATTGCTATAAATCGGATGTTCTTAAGTCAAATATTTCTGAAAATTTTAATTTTACAAAGATGTTTATTAGCTCAAATATAAGATATTATTTAATTTCTTATATTTTCTATTTCTTTGTTAGCTTTATCCCATTATTTGTTTTCAAAAGTAATAAAAATAATAAAATCTTTTTCATTAGGTTATTACTGAGTTTTATACCATTGTTTGTCATAGCTGTAGATTGGGGCAGATGGATTAATATATTCTTTACAATAATTTATTTGTTTTACTTAAGCAACATAAAGGAAAACAAAAACATTGCACAATATTTTGATTTCAACCCAAATCTTCAAATTGCTGTCTTAATTATGTACGCTTCTTTTTGGAGTGTACCTCAATGTTGCGTGACTGAGTATTCATTAAAATATTTAGTAAATTTCAATACCTACAATTTAACCATTTACTTTTCAATATTATTAGTTGCATTTGGTGGTTTTAGGTCAAAATACAAATCTTTAAATGAATAGAAATAATTTACGTAAATTAAAAATCTTAGGAATCGTATTCAAAATTAAATAATCGACTCATTAGTTTATTTATGAATAAATAAGTTTTTATATTTTCAGAGAGAATATATTTTCCTTCTTTATGTTCCAAGTAACCTGTATAAAGTTGTTCTTCAATGCGTTTATTTGTAAATTGCTCAGAAGATGTTATTTTTAAGATTTCACTTGTGATATCCTGATCGGAAAATTCCTGAGTTTCCGAATATTCGGACAAATTATTTAATAAACCTACTGAGACTGATCTTTCAAAACTTACAGGGAACAGAACAAAAAATCCAAAATTTATTGAAAACACAGAAATTACTATCACTAAAATATTTTTTACTTTGTTTCTTAGTAACAAGTAAAAAATTAGACATGTAAAAATTAATATATATATGCCATCAAAAAAGTAAATATTAGATATTCTTAGAAAATTCAATTGCATTAAAAGCATAAATAATATTGATATCGAAAAAAGTATTTTAAAAAAAGACTTCATAGAAAATTATAAACAAAATGTTATTTACAAATAGTTGTTAAATCTTTTTTATTTAAAAGCCTGTAATATTCTGCCATTCGAACCCTCATGTCTGTCAAAGCTTCTTTTTCACAGGTGAGTAACTCTTTATCAATTCCAACACCCCAATCTATTGTTGATTTATTTTCTAAATTAAGAAACAAATTTAAAGATAGAAAAATTGAAAATAAAATTGAAAGATAATTAACAAATTTTGGATATGAATTAAATTGATTTTCAAACGATAGAACAAAAGTTAGTAAAAAGGGTGGCAAAAGAGGTATTAACAATCTTTGAATAGGAAAAGGTTTGTCAAAAATAATTGGTAAGATAAATAAAAAAAATAAAGTAAACAATGTTACTAAATACAGATTCTTGATTTCAGATGGCATAGATGAGTACATAAACAATGGAAAAAGGAATAAAAAATAAACTACAATCAGAGAAATCATATTTTCAGTTTGAAAAAGTTCGACAAATCCAAAAGCATTTTCTAATAAACTAAAAAAGGTCGTTGACTCAGCGCCAAATAAAGGTCGGCCAGGCTGACTAATAATAAAAGTCCAAATTGTTACATAGTATCCAAAAAATATTGAAAATAGAATTGTTACTAAAAAGCCCCGTTTATTATTAAAATATTCATTTTTTGCATTTAGTAACACAAACAATCCAGCAAATATTATGTAAATATGTATCGATAGAGATGCTAATAAAAATGCAGTCGTAGAGATCAAAAAAGAATACTTATACCTTTTTAAAACATAAAAATTAAAACAACCAAAGAAAATCAAAAAAGAAGAAATTCCATAGCCCCTAGCTAAAGTGAAATATTCAATCAAATAAATTGGTGAAGTCAAAACAACTACTGTTAAAATTTTAAATTGATTATTTTGAGAAATTATTAAAATTGTCAATAAATAACCTAAGCCTGCAACTACATTTGGTAATCTTAAAAATATTTCTGTTTCACCTAAAAAAGTAGTTAAAAACATGGAAAATGTGTTCAAAATATGATTATTTGCAACACCTATATTGAAAACATCTCCTGTATAAACGTATTCTAGATAGGTGTAAGCCTCGTCAGTGGTAATTGAATTTACATAGGCTTTATAAACAATATGAAAAGATAATATTGCTAAATAGATTCGGCAAAACAATGTGCTTATTTTATAATTCATTATTAAATTTAATTTAACACTAGCTAAGAAAACTTAAAAATATGCAAGACAATAATATTTTTGACGAAATAATCATTGGAGCAGGTCCTGCTGGGCTAACAGCTGGTTACGAACTTTTGCAATCAGGCAAAGAAAACATATTAATTTTGGAAAAAAATAATAAAGTAGGTGGTCTTGCTTCTACTAAAGTTTTTGGAGAGTACAGTTATGATATTGGTCCTCATAGGTTTTTTACTAAAAATGAAGAAATTAACGAATTGTTTCTAAAAATGCTTGGCAAAGATGCTGTAAAGGTAAATAGGCTAACAAGAATTTACTATAAGAAAAAATATTTCAATTATCCTTTGACACCTGTAAATGCACTCTTCGGACTTGGTCCTTTAAATGCAGTATCTATTATCTCCTCATATATTTATTCAAGAATTAAATTTTATATCAAAGTATCTGAGATTAATAATTTTGAAGATTGGGTAATTGATAAGTTCGGAAGAAAACTTTATAGTACTTTTTTTAAAAATTATACAGAAAAAGTATGGGGCATAGATTGTAGTTTAATTGGTAAAGATTGGGCAGCGCAAAGAATAAAAGGATTGAGCTTATCATCCGCAATCAAGAATGCTTTCTTTCCAAATAATAAAAACAAGCCTAAGTCATTAATTGATAGTTTTTACTACCCAAAGCATGGTGCTGGAATGCTTTGGGAAAAATTTGAAAACTACATAGTAAGTAAAAATATTCCAACATTAAAAGACTCTGAAGTTGTAAAAATTACTGAAAATAATAATTTAGTAGAGTTAACTGTAAAAGATACAAATAACAATTACAAAAATTTCAAATGTAAAAAATTATTTTTTAGTAATCCTCTACTTCAATTTGTAAATATATATGAAGATGAGGGAAACGTCCCTCAAAAAGTAATCAAGGCTGCTAATAGTTTAGAATATAGGCATCACATAAGCGTTCATATTGGAATAGATACAAAATTATTTGATGATAATTGGATTTATATTCACTCACCTGATATAAAAGCTGCAAGGATTGCTGATTTTACAAATTTTTCTAAAGAGATGGCTCCTAAAGGTAGCTTTACCATAACTTTAGAATATTTCTGCTTTGAGCATGATGAGTTGTGGAGTCTTGAGAAAAACGATTTAATTAATTTAGGTATAGATGAATTGGAAAAAATATTTAATAAAAAATTCAAAGTTGTTCATAGCGAAGTTACAAGAAATAAAAATGCTTACCCTGTAATAAATTCAGGATACGAAGAACATATAGAAATTATAAAAAATTGGTTAATCGAAAAAGAAAATATTTCCGCAATAGGAAGGTCTGGAATGTTCAAGTACAACAACCAAGACCATGCGATGGCTACCGCTATTGCGGCCGTGAGACGTTACTTAGGTGACGATAAATATAATCCATGGGAAGTAAATATTGATGGTGAGTATCACGAAACGATTAGCCAATAAAAACAGTATATTAAAACTAGAATAAAGTTAAATGAATAAAGCAAAATCATGGAATAACTTTCCAAAAGTTAAAAATCAAGAAATAGTTTCATTAGATGGTGACTTTACCTTTAATAATTTTCAAAAAAACTACTTAGCCTACGGTAATGGAAGAAGTTATGGAGATGTTTGTTTAAACGAAGGTGGAATTTCAGTTGATACAAAAAAATATTCAAAAATTTTAAATTTTAATGAAGTTGACGGTGTTATTACTTGCGAATCAGGAATTACATTTGATGAAATTTTAAATTTTATATCACAAAAAAATTGGTTTTTACCGGTAGTTCCTGGAACTAGATACATAACTTTGGGTGGAGCTATAGCAAATGATATACATGGTAAAAACCATCACAATTCAGGAAGTTTTGGAAACTATGTGAATAAATTTGAATTATTAAGATCAAATAATGAAAAATATATCTGTAGTGAAAAAGAAAATTCTAATTTTTTTTACGCAACAATTGGTGGAATGGGTTTGACAGGTATTATTACATGGGCTGAAATTAAACTTAAAAAAATTAATAGTGAGTTTCTTAAAACGCAAACATTAAGGTTTAACTCATTAGACGAATACATTGATTTAAATGTAGATCTTGAAAAAAAATGGGATTATACAGTAGCATGGTTTGATCTTTCGTTATCAAAAAAAGAAATTAGAGGTGTTTTTCATTCAGGAAATCATCTAGAAAACAGTACTGAGAAAAAAAATAGAAATTTATCTGTTGCTGTACCTTTAACTCCTCCTATTTCATTAGTAAACAATTTTACATCCTCAGTTATAAATGAAGCCTATTATCGTATCAACAAAGAAGAAAAAGATAAAATTCAACATTACAAGCCATTTTTCTTTCCTTTAGATGGCATAAAGTCTTGGAATAGAGTTTATGGAATAAAAGGTTTTTTCCAATACCAATTTGTTGTTCCGCCAGGTGAGTCCAAAATAGCTTTAAACAAAGTATTTAATGCAATCAGATTATCTAATCAAAAGCCATTTTTAGGCGTATTAAAGACATTTGGATCAATACCACCTAAAGGGTTAATGTCTTTTCCAAGAGAAGGTACAACTCTGGCAATTGATTTCCCAAACAAAGGAAAAAAGACTTTTAATTTATTTGATCAGCTAGATGAAATCGTTATTTCCCATAAAGGCAGTATCTATCCAGCAAAAGATTCTAGAATGTCAAAAAATGTATTTGAGAGTAGCTTTAAAAACAAAAATAATTTCGAGAATTATATAGATGAAAAAATAAGTTCAAGCTTTTGGAGAAGGATCAGCTAAGCAAGTGACCATTGTCCTTTTTATTCTTTTTAACCTGACATTACATTTCTTCTTTAGGGGGGTTTTAATATTTTCAAAAAAATTATTTAATTCAAATATTGAAGTTGATAGCTATAAATTATTTGAATTACCTATTTTTATTCTATATCCTGTTTTTTCACTTTTTGTTTTAGGAAATATTGGATTAGTTTTAAATTTTATAACCCCTTTATCAAACATAAGGCTTGGTATTTATACAATTATATTTCTTTTCGTAGCTTTTAATTTCTATCAAAAAATAAATTACGATTATAAATTTTCATTTGTTTCTTTTTTATTTATACCTTCAGTTCTAGCAATAAGTTCTTATGGAATAAATATCCATTATGATGCAATTGATTACCATCTAAATCATCAATCGATCATTCTCTATGAAAAAATAATTATTGGTATGCAAAATATACGAATTCAATTTGGTTGGTCAACTATTTATGAATATATTCAGTCCTTACTATTTTTTGAAAACAACTTGTTATATCTTCACTTCGTAAATTTGATTTATCTTAGTTTAATTTTTAGCTTTATTGCTTATTGTTTATTTTTCAATAAAAGCGTATTTTACAAAATTGTATCTATAAATTTAATACTTTTTTCCTTTTTGGATAATTTTGGAGTTAATGGAGGTGGTAATGCTTTCTTACAAATTCAAATGCTCGGAAAAGTTGATATTGCCTTTGGTGTAATATTTTCATTAACTTATTTATTTTTTCTTTTTGACATATTTAATAACACATATTCTAAAGAAAGCTTTTTACTTTTAAACTTTTTTGTTTTGTACTCAATACAATTAAAAGTTTTTGGTCTTTACTTATTAATACCTTATAGCTTTTATCTTTATAGGTTGATTAAAGAAAAAACTAAAATATTTGAGTTAGTTAAATCTAATGCAATTCCTATTTTATTGGGAATTTTGTACCTATTTAAAAATTTTA
>CEWG01199233.1_pt1 | contig 16522 bp, 22 predicted proteins | sample 361411 | NCBI WGS metagenome assembly CEWG01 (sample SAMEA2622173, study PRJEB7988) | marine metagenome | biome: marine biome (ENVO:00000447); feature: surface water layer (ENVO:00002042); material: "saline water (ENVO:00002010), including plankton (ENVO:xxxxxxxx)" | depth 5 m | reverse complement strand
TTGCGAGTCAAGAAACAATTTTACAGGAAACTCAAGAAGGTTTAAATTTTTCAAAAAATCCTAATGAAAACAATCCAATTCAAGGGTATTTTTCATTAAAATATTTATGTCTTTTTACAAAATGTACGAATTTATGTAATTTATTACATATTTATATTAAAAATGATTATCCATTAGTTATCAAATACGATATAGCTAATTTAGGTCATATAAAACTTTGTCTTTCACCAAACACTGAAAAAAATTAAAAGAATATAATATAAATTTTATATTATGGACGATTATTCTAAGGATTATCCAAAAGATAATTATAATAAAACTGAATTTAGTGAATATAATAAATTGGATATTCAAATGATGTTAACATTTATATTATTTATATCTTTTTGTCACCCTTGTATGTATTTATTAAAAGCATACTTTATAAAATTTAAAAATAATTATAATAAATTTAGATTACCTATTCATAGAATAAGATCCGATGATAATTTATTATTAGATGAGTGTTCAATATGTTTAGAACAATATATTAAAAACGATAAAATAATAAATTTAAATTGTAGTCATTCATTCCATAAAGATTGTTTAAATGAGTGGTTAAAAAAGAATAATACATGCCCTCAATGTAGAGAAATTATTATCTAAAATAGTATATAAAATATGGTTAAAAAAACAGCTAGAAGAAGAAAAAGATTCGGGAAAAAGCGTCCTAGTAAGACGAAGAAATATAGTAGGCGTAGATATTATAAAAAATCTAAGAGAAGTAAACGTTTAATGCGTGGTGGATGAGGTATGGGTGGTGCTTCAACAATAAGAAAAGGTGGAAGTCATCATCATCAATATGGTGGATGAGGGGGTATGGGTGGTGCTATGAAGAGAAAAGGTGGAATTCACCAATATGGTGGATGAGGTATGGGCGGTGCTTCAACAATAAGAAAAGGAGGAAGTCATCATCATTTATAATTCACTATTCAGATAGTATAATTATTTAAATTAAATATAATTCGCATATGATAAAACTATCTTTAAAAATTATGAAAGTTTTTGACAGCGCGATTTTATAAATTTGATTTATATTTAAAAAGTATTTACTCATTAAAAATAAATAATATGAAATTGTTGATTAAACCACAGAATAATGAAATTAAAGATTTATATGAAAATGATTCTCTTGAAGCTTCAAATAGAAATAGAGTCTTAAGAGGTGATGCAGGTTTAGATTTATATTGCCCTGGAGATATAGTTATCCCACCAGGTCAAATTGGTAAAATAGATTTTAAAATACAATGTGAGGGCATCGATGATAATAGTTCTAATAATGTATGTTATTATTTATATCCACGTTCAAGTATTAGTAAGACACCTCTTCGTTTAGCGAATTCAGTTGGTATCATTGATGCGGGTTATCGTGGCAATTTGATGGCAGTTGTAGATAATTTATCTAATGAATCATATACAATCCTAAAGGGTCAAAGATTATTTCAGATATGTGGAAGATTTTTAGAACCTATCCATTTAAATATTGTTGAAGAATTATCTGATTCTATTCGTGGAGAAGGTGGTTTTGGTAGTACTGGTTCATGATTGATATAATAAATATTTAGTAATAGAGAAATTTTTAATATTATATTTTTTTTCAATAATTGTATAAATAAATCCTGTAATTGTTGTAATAATTATTATATTGGTTATCATTCGGCTAATATTCATTAAATTTTTTAATTTATCATTTTTCAAATTTTTGCTTTCCATATATTCTATATGATGATTTATAAGGCGATTAATAATTCCTAAAATAATAATAAATAATAATATTTCCATCCTAGATTTAAGTGCCATATAAAGAATTGAAAATATGATAGTCGTTCTAGTAATATGTAATGTATAATTTATACCATCTTCATCATACATGATAGTTAAAAATATTAAAACATATAAGATAATTAATCTTATAAAATAATTATCTTCAATATATTTTATAAATCTTTTATTAAATACCTCGCCTGTAAAATTAGATAACACTAAAGCCAGTACAAGGAAAGTTCCATTTAATTTATCTAACATTATATATATTATGTATATATTATATTTATTAATATTATTTATAATTATTTTATCATATAATAGTGAAGGATATATAAATCATATATATGATTCAAATAAGGTAAGATCAAATGAACCAGATGATATTCAATATTATGCATGTCGTCAAGATAAATTTAGTCCTGGATATCCTTTTCAAAAATATCCTAATAGTAATTACAGAATTAAGAAAAATATGGTTAGTACACCACAGAAAGGTGCTTTTAGTGCTTTTTTAGATTCACATAATATAAGAACCTATGACCATTTTTATCATGCACCAATATGTGAAGATGACAATGAATTTTATGATTTTAATACTAATATAGATTCCCAATTTAGATTAATACCGGGTGCTTTTCCAGAAGAAAATATTCAAGAAATTTATAAAGAGGAAACAAAAAAAGATTTACATGATTTAAGAAATCCTTATTATATATATGGAAATCCAGAATATATAGGTAATAAAATTATTTATAATAATGATATTCAAAATTTATTTCTAAAAGTTAAATTAAATATGGATAAACATCATGAAGATTCACGTCATTTAATACATGAACATCAATATAATTTAGAAGATTAATATAATTAAATATCATCTATATCAATTATATTAATACCTTCTTGATGTCTATATGGTAATTTTCCTTCACATTGTTTACCCCATATATCTTCCATAGATTTATCTTCTTCTTCTTCTTTGATGACGACTTCTTTTGTCCCTTCTTCATCATCCGTTCCATAATCAAATTGAAAATTGTCATCATTAAATTCATTTTCTTCATCTAATTTGATACTATCCGAAAACTCACCTTCTTTCTGTAACTGTCTAGATTCATCTATATCATATTTATGAACTATACTACATTTATCATCGTCTGTAGTAAATTCCCATTTGCTAAATAATATAATATCATCTTTATTTATCCATACTCTCTTACGCATATTTCCAGCGATTATACCCATTCTAGTTTTACCATCAAAACATTGAACCTCAAATCGCCCATTTCCCATTGCTCTGATAATTTTTCCATATTCTTGATCTTCTTTTGGGTCTTTATAGATTATATTTTTTGTATAATTTGAAGTTTTTTTACCTTTTTTAAATTTTTTACCACCCTTTTTATTAGGCATATATTATAAATCAACAAGTTTATTTAAACTTAATTTTTTAAATACTTTTTAAATATATGGATATTAATAAATTATCCCAAAAATTAAATAGTATAGATGAATCATTAAAAAATGATAAAAGTTATGAAAATTTATTAAATAATCTCAAAGATTATGATCCAAGTGTTAAACAAGAATATTATAATACTTTAGATTCATTCGAACGCGATTATCAAAAGCGTAATGATGAATATAAAAAATTAGTTGATGGATTCTCACAAGCATATTTAGATTTTTGTGAATGGTATGTTGGACCCGAATTAAGGAGAGAAACTTTTTTAGATGATAAAGATAGTATCAATTCATTGTATTTTTTATTCGTAATGAGTATATTTTTAAAGTGAATATAATTTTAAACTTATATCTCCCATACCACCTCTTAATTCATCTATAGGTGTAGAATTTCTAATTTCACACATACCTTTAATATCATCTATATCTTGATTATCATATTCTTCAACATCATGAAGAATACCTATAATTAAACGACCACTATCAGTGTGAATACCATTTTGTGTCATATTATTTTCACATTCAAAACAAGTTATTTCACTTGGTATCCTATCAGAATTTAAACAAGGGTCATTAATTGTTAATACTTTATGTGTATAATCTCCATCTTTTAAAGATAGTGTAAAATCTTCGACAAGAACTAAATCATCCCTCATTATGTCACAAGAGCAAGGCCAACAACATCGATAATATTTACCATAATAAGTTTTACCATCTAATCCATTTACAATGATATTATCACTTATACCTTCTCTATCAGGAACTATAGGAGAACCACTAACAGCACAATAAAAAGTATTATATTTTATATATTCTTCTCTATTGGGATTCATTGAAGTAACTATATGATGATAAATTTGAGGTCCCCCACTATTCCGATTATGAGAAGGAAATATCTTTGAAAAATCATCCATTAGTTTTTCATATAATACTTCTATTCCTTCTTGGGTAAAACCCTCTACTTTATCACAAAATATATAAATCAAAAACAATACTAATATTAATAAACAATATTTCATAATAAAATATAATATATATTATTATGAAAAATGTTAAAATAACAAAAGATATAGTTAAGAATAATTATGAAAAAGAAGATTTAGAAATATTTAAAAATGAATTATTCTTTTATCTACTAGGTCAACAAAAACGTATAAGTTTTATACCAAAATTAGTATCTTATGATTGTAGTAAACTAACTATTTGTGTAGAAAATGTTGGAACAACATTAGAAGAATATTGTAATAGTGAAGAAGAATTACATACTTTTTTACCTAAAATTAAAAAAATATATGATAGATTTGTTAAAATGGGATATTATCATAATGATTTACGTTATAAAAACATTATTATAAATCCAGATACTAAAAAATTATATTTAATTGATTTTGAATTTACGAGTCAAGAATACAAAGATTTAGATGATGAAGAAATCGTTAAAAAAATTAAGAAAAAATCTAAATCAAAGAAGAAATAATTTAAAAATATAAATGTTATTAATCATAAATGGATCCTATTCAGGAGATAGAAGAAGAGCGTAAACGTAGATTAAAAAAGTTAAAACGTATTTATAATATATATTATCCTTATTAAATAATATAATATTAAATAATTTTACAATTACATTGTGGATATTTTTCATATAGTTTCTGAATACTTAATTCTTTCATTTTTGCTTCTATCATGATATCTATTTCTACACCATATCTTTCAGGTATATCTAATAAATATTGTGGTAAAATATCTATATAATCACTATGATGACCTATTTTTCCTGAACCCTGTTCTGAAACGTGAAACTTGGGTTTAATATCTTTTTCTTTCCATGTATCTAATATTTGTGGTATATATTCACTTGCTGGTGAAAATTCTTCATCGGGATGTAATAGTATATAACAATCAAAATGATGAGTATCAAAGACTACTGGTATCCCTGTAGCATCATGGATTTTTAAACAATCCTCTATACTATAGGATTTTTCACAATTCTCTAAAACCAATCTATTTTTTATTTTCTGGGGTAGCTTTCTATAATTTTCAATCCATCTGTTCATAGTCTTTTCTTTTTCACCATAAACACCACCGCCGTGAATTACCATTACTGAATCTTTACCTAATCCCATTAAATCTAAAACATCTGCATGATATTCTAAATCTTTTAGAGTCTGTAAATAGGCTTTTTCTGAAATACTCGCTAAAACGTTGTACTGACCCGGATGAAAAGTTAACCGATGACCTTTCTCCAAAGCATAGTCACCTATCTTCTTCAGATGCTGTAGAGCAAAGTCATATGTGTAATCTGGGACTTTAGGATTTGTTTTGTGTTGAAATAATTCGCTCGATAACCTGAATACTCTGATACCATTCGCTTCATTCCACTCTAACATTTTGTATAAATCTTCAAGATTTGCTAAAATTCTTCGTTTTAATTCATCAATTCCTTTTTCATCGATGATTCTTACTATGATTCTCCGTGCGGCATAAACAGGTGGTTTTTGCTTCTTCAATGTTGTATTCATACAACAGAGACCCAACTGAACCTTTTTCGGTTCTGACATCTTTTATATTTAAGGGAATATATTTATCAATGAATATTTAAACTAAGAATATCAAATTTAACTAAAAATTTGATTTATTCTTTATAGAATCCTTCTAAATCAAAAGATTATCATTAAGGTTTAAATGAATCCATTTACAGGGTTGAAACCTGAAGAGGGCGACAATATCGAGATTAATAATCCTAAAGAGTGTAAGCGAGCAGAAAAAAGGTTGAGACAGAAAAGAGGACGATTTGAAAAATGCAATTGCGAAAAAACAAAAGGAAAATTATTTCATGAAATACAAATCCTTGAAATTGAAATTCGTGAATATAATAACAGAGATAAGGGGGTACCTGTTAAAAAAAATAAACCAAAATCAAAAACCAAAACGAAAGAATTTAAATTTGATGAAGACGAGATTCGTAAATACAATGAAAAGAGAAAGAGAGAAAATGAAGAGAAAGCGAAGAAAGAACGGGAAGAAAGGCGAAAAAGAAAAGAAAAATATTCTGAACACTGGAAGAAGTGGGACCAAAAGTCAAAATCAATGGGGAAAGATGAAGATGATAACGTGAAAAAATTTATTAAAGGATACGATATGAAAATGAAAGATGTCCCGAAAGAAATTAAGAATTTAATTCATAAATTCTCTTTGGAAGATTATAAAAAACTATCACGCAAATATCACCCAGATAAGTTATCGGGTAAACAGGAATTTATGTATATTTTAAATGGAATTAGGGATCATTATATCAAAAGGGAGGTTAATCATGATGAAACATGGACTAAGTAATTAAATCATATTTTCCAACATCTCTAAGATATCAACTATGACTTTACAATCCATATAATTATAATAAATAATCTTTTTTATTTCAGTATATCGTTTAATAGGTATTCTTTTATGTAAAGCATCTTGGGACTTATTTATAATTTCTATCATAGCTTCTAATCCATCTGTATCATCTACCCACTTATTTTTTATTAATTCATGATTATACAGCATTTTAACGATTTCTTTTAATCCATATCCAAAACACCCTTGAATAGTAATCGGTTCCATTTTAAAATAAGATAATAAATCAACAAATGTAAAATTAGGATAATCTAAATGAGGATATTTTTCACGCATATAATCAATATAAACGCGCTCCGCCGATGACCAATGATATATTTTTATAGTAGACCCTATAACTCGTTTTAAATATTGTAACCAGTAACGAACTATTTTTTCTTCTTCATTTAAATCTAAATAACGTATTGTAAAATCTTTGAATACATTGTTTTTAAGATTGATACAACCAATTATACAAATTTTAGGTATTTCTATTCTCATCTTATCATTAAAATAACTACTTCTTTCCTCAAGATTAATTACGCTTTCAAAATCTAATACAATTGAGTTTGTTTTATCCTTGACATGATTGATAAAATCTAAATTTTTTATTCTTCTCGGTGAAATTTTTAACTCATTTTGTTTATTCATATGAATCATCTTTTCTTGAATTCTTTTTCTTTCAGTTTCTCTTATCTCATAAGGATAAATATTATTTAATAATAATGGATCTGACCATTTATAGATTCCTTTATCATGAAGTAGACATCTTTTATGATATGAAATATTCCATACAAGTGTAATTTCTTGAATTTCTTCGGCAAGTCTACATTTTTCTTTTACCCAAGGACCCGTTTTTATATTCATATTTGGATATAATTCTGTAATTGTTGGTTTGGGATAAATTAACCATTCATCATAATACCGATTTAAATTATCTAACCATCCTAAAGCGTGTAGTATTTTATCTCGCATATCATTATGAAAATTATACCTACCAACAACACTTTTCTTTTTCAAGATAGTATCTTTGAATCTATATTCTTTAGCAAATAAGATACCATAATCATTATAACCAAGAATCTCATTACAAAGATAAATTTTACATTTATAATAATATAAATTATTTTCATTAATTAAATCAGTCATGTCAGAATTAAAATTTACTGTTTGATAAACTATATTAGAAACAATGTATAATGGCAAACTCTGTGGCAATGATTTATCATGTGAATCTTGCATATGAACCTCATTGAATATTTCATTAAAAATATCTCTATGAATTATAAAATCGGGTATAACGCTTAAATTATATTTCTTATGGTATAAATTTGGTCTTATAAATATACATTTTTGTTTAGAATCTATTCTATCTTTTACACCTTTATAATCTAAATTGATGGTTTTATAGTGATTAGTATTCATTAAAAAATTTATGAAATTACATTTGTATCCTTGTTTCTTTTCTCTTAACATTATTTCAAATTTTGTAGGTTCGGTAGATTCATAAGCATTATACTTATCATTTATCTTTGTAAACCAATCTGAAAGAGGATCATTAATGATATAATTTTTTAGATTATCAAAAGATATCATTATTATAAAAAAGTTATTTTAAAAAATATATTTGAATTTATCTTTTTCTTTGCATCCAAGGATCGTCCGATTCTAATGAATCTTTAATATCTTTTGATACTTCAGACCCCTTTTTTGGTTCTGCTTCGCTTGCTGCTCCTGCTGCTTCGCTTGCTGCTTCTCCTGCTTCTGCTTCTGCTGCTGCTTCGCTTGCGCTTGCTGCTGTAGTTTCGGGTGTCACCTCTGTATCTGTAACTTCCCCATTAGTATTTTCAATAGGATATTCTTCTGAAGCATCTTTTTCCTCGAGTGCTTTTTTAGCTGCCTCCTCTTCTTTAGCCTTACGTACTTCCTCTTGGGCTGCTTTAATCTTATCTCTCTTTTGTTCTTCATAAAACATATCTCGGTTAACATTATTTTCTTGATATTTCTCCATCATATCGTTTAACTGACTATTCTGGAAAACTTCATCCGCAACCTTATCGGCATTTGGATCCCAAGGTAACCAATATCCTACCTGACCAACAAATGTATGAAAACCACTATCTCTTAATGATAATTTCTTTGCTCTATCTTCAGCTGCCTGCCTCGTATCAAATACCCCTCTTACTTTTAGACCACGTACAGATGTCTGGAAATCATTCTGTTCATCAAAATCTCTCTGTAATTTATCTTCATATTTATATGTAAAATCTTGATATTTACTATAAACATCTTCAAATTTTAGTTTTTGATCTTTACAATAAGATTGTAAAAACTTTACACATTTAAATGCTTCCTTATTTTGCATTAAAGATTCGGGAGATAAAAAAGATAAACACACGTAATTCTGACCTGGAATCGCTTCATCGACTTCTAAATAATCCGGTTTTTTTGATTCACTCATCTTATTGTCACTTAATTCCGAATTACTCATTTTATAAACTTTATAAATAATTTTTTAAATAATTTTAAACAAATTATATTATTATTTAATATAAGATGAATTTGAAAAATTTATTAAAATATTTGATTATGTTTATAGTGACATGTACTGCGACTAAAATAATACCTACCTGTGGGGTCTTAAAAGAACATGCAATTTATGTTGGATTAATTTCGGCATCAACTTTTGCATTAATTGATATATGTTCACCCGAAATCATTATTAAAAAAGATGATAATCACTTAAAATAATAACAAATAAATTAAATAATATGTCAGAAGATTGTGGTATTTGTGGTTTAGATGTAAATGATAAATTTTCACATATATTAATTTGTAATCATAAATTTCATTATGATTGTTTAATGAAAACATTTCAAAATACACCTAAATATAAATCTAAAGATATTAATCAATGTCCATATTGTCGTAATAAAATAGATTATTTACCTCTGGTTAATGGTATGAAAAAAATTATACCTGGAGTACATTGTTCTTATTTATCAGCAGATATTAATAATAAAAAAACAGAACTAGTTAATAATTATAATATTAAATGCCAACATACATTACAAAGGGGTAAAAATAAAGGTAATACTTGTGATAAAAATTGTGTTTTAGGATATACATTTTGTAAAACACATCTTAAAAAATAAGTTTAAAGAATATTTTTATTAAAAATAAATAACATAAATGAATTTCTCTTCATTAAATTATGACGACGAACCTTTAGATATGTTTAGTAATATGAATAACATGACAAATAATAATATAGAACCCGTATGTATTCAAAATAATTTAACAGATAGTCTTATTCAAATAAAAGAAAATCTATTAAATATTTTAAATAATAAAGACATTTTACCGATAAATGATCCTGAATTTAAATGCGAAGAAATAGATGATATCATTTCTAAAATAAAAGAATTAAGTAAAAACTTTGTTTCTTTACAAAAGGATTTAGATGATTCCCATCAAAAATATAATGAATTAGTATCGTCATCTCAAAATAATATTCAGAAAATAAATAATAGTATTCAATTAATAGAATCTTGTAGTAAAGAATATGATACAGATAGTTCTACTAAATCTATAATCGATTCATTGGTAAACTATGTAAAAACAATTGATAATAATGATAAATTAGGATTAGCTAAATGTGAATATATAAACAAAAGAAAACTCTTAAATAAACATTTATATTTAATGAGTATTATTAATGGTTTTAATACTTCAGCAATTTGCCCTGTGTGTATTACAGATAAACTAGATAGTTATTGTAACCCTTGTGGTCATACATTTTGTAAAAAATGTTTAGATAAAACTTCAAATGTGATTAATAATACAAATCATAATAAATGTCCTATTTGTAGAGAATATGTCATGGATATAAGAAAATTATATTTTATTTAATATTATATATTATATGGTTTATACTAAATCAAAAGCAAGTAAAAAAAAGATGCGGAAACGGAATAATATTACCAAGAGAAATAAAACCAAGAAGAGGAGGAATATTAAAAATAGAAATAAAATAACAAAAAGGAAAAAGAGAATTAAGAATAATAATAAAAATAACTATTCTAGATATAATGGAAATAAATTAAATAATATAATAGTGAAAGGGGGGGGGTCACCAGAGCGTGTAAATTTATTTTTAAAATCATTACATGAAATGGAAGAACCTAATTCATCTAAGAAACGTGCTATATCATTAGCAGATATGAGAAATTTAAAATTGGCTGGCATTGGCAAAGGTGAATTATATAAAATAGAACAAAAATATTATGAAACATTATTGGATCATATCACTAGATTTGTGAATAGTAGAGAAGGGATAGACGAAGATGTTGTTGATGGATTAATAGCTAGAACTTCAAAACTCTTACAAAGTTTAGAAGAGGGTGAACGAAAAAGAATGTTAGAAGCACGTGTGGAGGAACAACGAAGAAGGGTGTTAGAAGCACGGTTAGCACGAAATCTGCCATCACCACCTGATGTGCCTCTACACCCTGAAGGAAGAACCCCGCCTCCACTCCCTTCAGGGAGTGAAAGAACCCCGCCTCCACCCCCTGAAGGGAGTGTTCCTGTTATGGATAGTGGCGGAGATAAACCTATGGAATATTTTGATTTTAAAGAATATCAAACACTTATTACAAGTTATATATGTTTATTATTAGTAGAAGGTGAATTAATAGGGAACACAAATGAATGGGAAAAATGTAATTCTAATTGTATTAGAATCCTTAAGGGATTAGTAGATAAAGAGACATCAATGACTTTTTATTGGATTAAATATTTAAATGCATGTTTAATAAAAAGTTCAGATAGTTCTAAAATAGAAATTACTTGTGATGATTCTACGTTAACTGGATTATGGGATGAGGATAAATATAAATTAAATATTGTTGTAAAATCAGATGAGGGTGTAAATAATATAAATGGAGTTATTCCGGTAATAGGACCTAGTGCTTCGGGAAAAACTGTATGGGTGTTGAATTTAGTAAAATCTTTAGGCAAAGGCGGACAGGAACTTATAAAACGCATATACAGAGAAAGGGGGGTGTCGGAGCCTTATTTAGCAGGAGTCCTTAATATAGATGGAGGTATTATGAGGGAAATGACGGATGTTGGGCGCGCGATAGTAGATTGTTTGAGGTCACAAGAAAGATTAAATATAGGTATTTCTAATTATCATGGAAATATTTTTAATACAGATGATATTAAAGTAAAATTAATAGATTTTTTGAGTAATGTTCATCGAGTGTACCAGAGCGAATTTATGGTGGCTTTACCTGATACAGCCACATCGATTTCCAAAGTAGGGGCCGTGGGACCAAATTTCATTTCTTATATGTTGACTACTTTAGGAATAAGTGGTTTTACGACATTTATACCAATTTGTTTTTATGTGTATCAACATATAAAAGGTGGAAATTGTAAATTTAAAGATTTACCATTTATAGAAGGAAGAATCCGAGAGGGTGGGTTTAGATGTGTAGGATGCACCGAATCTGGTAAGAGGCGCGAAATTGAAGAAGGTAAGAAATATGATTCAGGGCATTGGCACTATAAATATCTTTCTGCTCATCGTTTTGCTCAGGATATAATTAGTTTTTTAGAAAATAATACCATATGTTTAAAAATACATAATTCCGGGCGAAGGGTTGAGAGGCTTGAAGATGGAACAATGAGTGGTTACTCAATAATTACAATAAGAAGCCCAGAAGATAAAATAGGATTAGTTAATAAATTTTTAAATAAACTGAGAGAGGACATGGATTTTTTTATAATGTTAACGGATGGTAGTATCACCCCTCCACCATAATTGTTAATAATACGAATCATAATAAATGCCCTACAGGTGTGCGCTGCGAACCGTAGGTAAAGAATATGTTATGGATATAAGAAAATTATATTTTATTTAAGATATTTCTTTTTGTTCTTTTCATTTTATATTTTCTCTTTTTAGATTTTATCTTTTTAGATCTCCCTTTACGGGTTTTTCTTTTTCGTTTAGTTTTACCACCGCCTTCTGGGGCGGTGAGAACGGTGCGCCCTTGCGCTTGATGATTATCTTTCACCGCAGCGGCAGCGCGCTCCTGCGCGAAATTGGAAGCAGCAGCAGCGCGAGAGCGCCCCTGTTCTTCGGGAGAAGGCGAACGATTTATTGATTTAAATATCCCAGGATATGTATTCATTATTGTATTTATAAAATATTTTTTACCTGCGTCACCAAAAAAACTATAATCTCTATTATAAAATTTATCTATATTATCTTCTCCTATTTGACTTTTAATAGTTCCTTGATCAATTGTTATCGCAATCAGGTCTAACATAGTATCTAATTGTTCTTGTTTTGGATTACTAGACGGCTTAATGAAATTTTCATAAAATATATACTTAACGATATTTTTTAAATAAATCATAGCTTCGTCGTCTGGTATGGGTGTATGAGCCCTATCTCTGAACCAATTTTTTTTCTTTTCCATGAAATTTCCTAAACCCGTCCTTTGAACCGCTTCATCTTGTGCCACACCTTGTGCTTTATTGGCCACTGCCGTCGCTGCCATCTTCGCCGCTGAAAGTGCTGCTGCTTCAAGAATAGGCATTTATATATATATATATATATATATAATAATGAATCTAATATTTATTTTAATATTAATTCTATTTTTTATATTTATTATGAATTACAATAAATCATATTATATTCAAAAATCTGATATTAATGGTTTCGGTTTATTTTCCAATAAAGATTATAAAAAAAATGATGTAATCATTGATGATTTATTCCCTTATAATAGTAAAAGGGATGTTATTAAATATCTATCTAAAAATGATTTTGATAATTATATCATTAATGAAGGTAAATATATTAATCATTGTTCTCAAAACTATAATACTGATATAATAACAGATGATGATATTTATTTTAAATTAATCGCTAAAAAACATATTCCAAAAGATAAAGAAATAATAGCCAATTATGATTTAATACATCGTAATTTCCCTTTCATAGCAAAATCAAAAGAACATTATAAAAAATGTTAAATTAAATACTTTATTTTCTAGTTCTTCTTTTCTTTTTTGGTTTTTGTTTTGGTTTTTGTTTTGTTTTCTTTCTACTGCCACCCGCCGTCGCTCCACCAGGGGCGACCGAATTAGCTAAAGCAATTAGAATTTCTGGTGAATCAAGACCAAGTATTTCATGGATGCGTCTACCACTCAGCAATTGTTCTATTAAATAATTGTAATTGTATTTAGTATGATTTTTTATATAATGCTCTATATTTACTGCTTCCTTACCACTATAAGGTGGTTTGAATATAATATCTTTTAGTTGTGACGCTGTAGTGGTATTAATATCCCTCTCCACATGACTTTCGGTTCTCGCTTCTGCCAGCCCCGCCATGCGACGCCCTTGCCCAATTCTTTCACAAGCAGTATCAAATTGTTTAACTAAATTGTCCATAATAAATTTGATTTTCTGGTCCCTATTTTCTATACCACAATAAGTATGCAATTCAGGTACCGATAAACTAATATTAATTTCCATTATTTAAATGATATTATCAAATAAAATAAATTTGATAATATCATTTAAATATTACATTAGTATATTTAATAGAATATGGTTTGTACAACTCTTTCTCGTAATGGTTATAAAATTAAAAAGAATGAATTATCTCAAAAAGAATTAAAAACGTTAAAAAATGATTTAACTGTAAATCCTTATGTTGTTGGAGACTTTGGTAATGGTAATGAGAAAAGGTTTTCTCTATATATGGAATCGCCGAATAGTTTATATATACCAAGATTTTATGCGTTTGATAAATATGGTTCACCAGATAAATCTAAAATGGATGAAGGTCAAGATATAAATATCCCATTTAATGGTTCATTAAGAAAAGAACAAATACCCATCATTGATTTATATAAAAAGGCATGCGATGAAAAAGGCGGTGGATTAATATCACTTAAATGTGGTGGAGGTAAAACTGTATTGGCATTATATATCATTTCTTTACTGAAAAAGAAAACAATTGTAGTTGTTCATAAAGATTTCTTAATGACACAATGGAGGGATAGAATTACACAATTCTTACCGAATGCTAGAATTGGTAAAATTCAACAAAATACGATTGATATTGAAAATAAAGATATTGTCCTTGCAATGGTTCAGAGTCTTTCACAAAAAGAATATGATCCAATTGTATTTTCTTCATTTGGTTTAGCTGTATTCGATGAATGTCATCATCTTGGAGCTGAAGTGTTCTCTAAATCTATGGCAAAAGTAGCATCTAAATACATGTTGGGATTAAGTGCTACACCTGATAGAAAAGATGGATTAAGAAAAGTTTTTGAATGGTTTATAGGTCCGATGGTCTATTCATCAAAAACAGATGTAAATAAAGATTTTATTGAAACTCGTATTTATGAATATGATAATGATGATATTACATATAATAAATTAGAATTAGGATATAATAAAAAACCTTGTATGCCAAGAATGATTAATAATATTTCTGATTGTATTCATAGAAATAATTTTATTAATGAAATCGTTAAAACTGAATATGAGACAGGTAGAAAAATATTAGTTCTCGGTGATAGAAGGGAATATTTAAATCGAACAGAAAATTGGATTAAAGAAAATATTAATCACGATATAGTCGGTCAATATGTTGGAGGAATGAAACCTGCTGAACTCAGGGATTCACAAGAAAAGGATATTATATTAGGAACTTATTCTATGGCCAGTGAAGGGATGGATATCCCTAAATTAAATACAATCGTTTTAGCATCACCAAAAAGCGATGTTGTTCAAAGTGTTGGTAGAATTCTAAGAGAAAAAGCAAGTGTTAGGAAATTTCATCCTTTAGTGATTGATTTTATAGACGTTCACCCAAATCTAGGAGTCTTTAGTAAACAATGTGATAAAAGGATTGCTTTTTATAAAAAATCTAATCATGTGATTCACGTTTATAAAACAGATGGTAGTAAAGAGAAGATAGAGAAACGAAAACCACGTAAGAAAAAAGAATTACATGAAATAAAAGAATGTCTTATTTTAGATTAAAAAATATTTAACTCAAAAAAAAAAATATTTTATAATATATAAAAATGGTGGAGTGGGATCCGGATCATTTGGAGCCAGTGAGTATACCCTCATTTAAAGGAATGGAAAGAACGCAAAAACAAGTGGAAAAATATAAAAAAAAGATTGAGAAAGGAAGTTTTAGAAATCGTGTTGGAAAAAGTATAAATAGTATAAAAAAAATTTTCAAAAAGAAAAAATCCAGTAATAACGACAATGAAAAAAATTCATATAATAATAATTATGATGATTTTTATTCCCAATTCTTAAAACATCAATCAAGTGGGGGTGGGGGGGGAAAAAAATCTCGTAAACCTAAAAGAACTAAGAAACTTAAGAAAAGAACTCGCAAACCTAAAAGAACTAAGAAAAGAACTCGTAGACCTTAAATTTAAAATCACTTGTATTTAAACATCCCCTCGCCCAATGAAATTTTATTTTTTCTCCACGCTTTACTTGATTCATCAAAATCTATATTAATCTTATATTGTTTGCCCATTTCTGGTAGTAAAACCATATTGAATGGTTGCGTTTCTTTAGGAAACATTTTTTTAATAAAATTTTTACATCGATACTCTTTTTTTCGATACTCTTTACCACTGCGAAGTGGCATAATAGTATTATAAAATAGTAATTAAATTATTAATTAAAAATTAAATCAAATTTAAAAAAATTTATTGTTCTCCATCAACTACTTCATCGGCTACATCACCAACTACTTCATCGGCTACATCATCGACTACTTCATCGGCTACATCATCAACTACTTCATCGGCT
>CEWG01056567.1_pt1 | contig 16546 bp, 10 predicted proteins | sample 361411 | NCBI WGS metagenome assembly CEWG01 (sample SAMEA2622173, study PRJEB7988) | marine metagenome | biome: marine biome (ENVO:00000447); feature: surface water layer (ENVO:00002042); material: "saline water (ENVO:00002010), including plankton (ENVO:xxxxxxxx)" | depth 5 m | reverse complement strand
TTAAAAAACTTTTAGTATATTATAGTATATTATTTATTTATAAAATTTAAAAAAGAAAAAAAATGGCTTATTTTAACAATGCTTTTAGAAAGACATTCATTATGTCTGAGTATATTGCTCCTGTAGCAGCACCTCCAGCTACTACTGCTACTAGTGGTGAACTAACTTCAGGACAATTATCTTTGTATGATGCAAGACAGTGGACACCACTTAATGTTGGTGCAGCTGGTGCTGGTGATGAAGCAACTACATGTCAATTTGTTGTTGCATCTGGTGCTCCTTATGGAAGTGACAGAATTGGACCTTTCCACGGTGGTTACCAAGAATCAATTAAATCAAAAGGAATTAATCCTAAGTATATCAGTAAAATATGGACTCAAAGAGCAAATCCTGCTCAACAGTCTATTTTACATATTGGTACTACACCATTTACTGCTGGAGATCCAAACTGCTGTCCAACTTTCTTATGTGGTGAAAACTATCACTTAAGAGTAGATGTAAAAGGATCCCCTGCATTGAGAATGTTAAATCGTCAAGCATATCAAGAAGTTACTGCTTATACAGGATGTTGTGAGGATGACTCAATTGCTCCTGTAGCTGTTAACCCAGCTATTGTAATGCTTGAATGGCAAAGAGGAATTCAAGAGAGTGTTATTCTTACAGGTTCTGGACCTAATGGACGTACTAATGCAGAACCATTTGTTATTCCTGTAGTTACTGTAACTGCTGCTGGTTCTGGCGGTGCTGTAGGAAATGGAACAACTCTAGTATATCCTGCTGGAACTGCTCCTGCTGTACTTCTTTCTGCTGTTGCTGCAACTAACGCCTTCTTAGGTTTAGTTGGTCCAGCTACAGTTATTGCAACTACTGCTGATGCTTATACTCCTGCTGCTTACACTGATGAGTGTGCTGGACTAACGTTAGTAGGTGCTTATGAAGAAACTAGATTTGGAGATTGTACTTTCCAACCATCAGATTTCTACGGAACTGAGCCTCTAAGATTATTTGCTTCTGAAGTTGACTTAAATGGTGATCCATGTGAGTTTACTGGAATTTGTATTGTAAATGAGTGTGAAGGTAAAAAACCACAAGGACTTGGTGAAAGTGTATTGAGAGACTTTATCTTATCAGAATCTTACAGACAAATTCCTTTTGCAACTGATTTAAGAATTCGTGAGATTACTCAAGGTAATGACATGTTAGGAACTGGTCCTGGACAAGTTGATAGAACTGCATTATATGATAGAGCATTTATCTTACATACTATTCCAAGATTCAATAATCCTTCAGGTACATTTGATAACGATCAGTATCTATTAGATATTGCTGCGCCAACTGGTGGAGCTGCTGGTTTAAATGCTGATATACAAGCATTATTAGCTGATGTCCAAAATACATTGATTGCTGCTGGTAATGAAGATTGTATTGATTATACTCAGGAAGCTATTGTTGCATGTGATGACCCAAGTGTTGTTGTGGTAGCAGCAGCTGTTGCCCCTATTCCACCAGCTGAAGAAATTCCACCAGCTGCAGAAGATCAACAGTAACAATAATTAATTACTCATATAAGGGAGAGTGAGATTTATTTTCTCCTCTCCCTTTTTTATTTTATCAATATGGCAAATCATGTATTAAGTTTAGAAGTACCTAGTGTGACTACATCATGTGTTTTAAAAGTACTTGATACAAGTGTGTATTCACCGTTGGTATCAATATTCAATCCTCGTTTATTAATTACTGTACCTGGTTTTAATGATAGCACGGAAGTGTTGTTTACTCCAGGAGATACTCCTTCTATTACAGCATGTGATTTAGGAATTCAAACTGAAAATTGTGATTCAATACATGCATGCTTACCAGATGGTATTTACTTTATTAGATATACAGTAGATCCATCTTGTGCAGTATATGTTGATTATAATCATTTAAGAATGACTCATGCATTAAGTATATATGAAAAACTATTATGTGATATAGATGCGTCTAATTGTGATCCTCGGCCAAAAGTAAAAGAAAGATTGCGATACTTACAGCTTATTAAAGGTTACTTAGATGCAGCAAAAGCTAAAGTAGAAACATGTCATGAAAGCCAAGCTGGAATGACATTATATAATTATGCATTAAAACTATTACAAAAGTTAGAATGTAAACATTGTTAAACTAAACTAAACCAACAAGTTATGGCAGCAGGAGTAAGATGTATGAACTGCGGAAAAAGATTATCATGTGGATGTCAAAAAAGAACAGCTTCAGATGGTAAACAAGTATGCAGTACATGTGCAAGCTCATATGAAGCAAAATTAAAAAGTAAAAGATAAATGGCTAACACAATACCATATATAGAAATCACTAGATGTTGTAATAGTGGTGAAACAGGTACATTATTAGTTAGTGTAGATCCTGCAACAGGTGGTATTGGTTCATTAACACCTCCTTTACCAGGTTCTGAGGTATTTGTATATACTGGTGCAAACCAAACATTAACGGATAATAATGGTAATATAGTAGAGTTTATAACAGGGGATTGCTATACATTTACAGTTACTGGAAATGGTTTTTTTGGTCTTACTGCTGATCTTGATTATTCTGTATTTACTCCAGTTGTAGATTGCCAAGATGCTGCATGTTCTGATTGTAGTCCTGGTTTTAATAAACTTGTTTTTACTCCATGTTGTGAGCAATATGATACACTTGAGTTTCGCGGGGATAATTACCAAGATTATTTAGGAATAATTATACCTATATTTTATACAGGTGGTTTAAGCAATCTCCAAGGTCAAATAAATCAAAGTCTTATATCAGTAGGGTCACCATCTTATATCCAGAATATAGAGTTTGGTAGTTGTTATACAGTAACTGTGGTACAAGATATACCTGAAACTGAATATAATAGCTTAAGTGCAGCTCCTGCTTATGCTGAGGGTATAACTTTTACTCAAGTTACTACAGCAACTTCAGGTTTAGATTGTGATAGTCAGGCTGTAGTTGATGCTTGTCTAGGATGTCCACAGTTTTGTTATACTGTATATGATTGTGATGGTAATACATTTCAAGTTTTATCAGATATAAATCAATATGGTGTAGATGATATATCTAACTATATTGGTGAATTTGTAACACTTATAGATAATGACTTAGGAACGCCTATGGCTGGAACTTGGTATGTAGGTCCATCAGAATCGTGTGTTAATGCTGTAGCTACTATTTCAGTAGATCCTGTAAAACCTGCTCCCTGTGATTGTAAATGCTATGAAATTGTTAGTACAGGTTCTTCAAATGTTGGTTCTATAAGTCCAAGTATTGTACCTAGTGGGTTTAAAGGACAGTCTGGTATTGGTACAGGATCAGGAGTTGGTATCGTTACATATGTAGATTGTAATGGTAATCTAGTAACTAATCAAATGGGGCCTGGTAAATTCTGTTCTAGTATATATCCTTCAATTGGTGCTGTCTCCCCAGGTGCTTCGTTTATTATTAATCAGGGTTCAAATTGTATAGATGATGAATGCCCTATAGAATGTTTTGCATTAGTTAATTGTGAAACACAAGAAGTAATATATACAGAATCTGAATTATACCCTTACTTTTTACAAAATCAAATAGTAACATTAAATGGGTATGAAGGTTGCTGGCAAGTAATAGATGGTTCTTGTTTATGTGTTGATATACGTGTAGACGGTGTATATCAAACTACAGCAATATTTAATGGATTAGTATATAATAATCAAAAGGTTTGGGAGTTTGAAATTACAGCTGGACCAGGTGGTGGTGCCATGGAAACATATGCTATATGGTCAAATCCTGTAGGTGTAGGCGGTTGGTATATAACTAAATTATCAGCAGTTGGTGATCCTTCGCCTCCTAGTTCAGATACTTTAGCTATAGTAAATAGTGGTATTCCTGATTGTCCATTATTAAATCCTTGGCCAGGTTCAGGTAGATGGCCTGATGGAACTGCAACAAGTTCTGTTCGCACCCTTGCTTCTACTGTATGTAATATTGGTTGTGAAGATTGTCCTACTAATGTAACTGTTTTAGAAGTATATGATGATTGTCCTGAATGTATAGGACCTATTGCTTATAAACTAACCTCTTGTGATAATGCGGTAGATATCTTATATACAACAAATGATTTATCTACACATGTAGATAAAGTTGTAGAATTGGATAATTGTGGGTGTTATTATGTAGAGTTAATTACATATAATCCACCTACAGATACAGATATTACAATAACGTCTTCATTTGATGATTGTGAAAAATGTAAGGCAGACTATTTTGAATTAACAGATTGTGAAGATTCATCTAGAATAATTTATACAGATACTGATTTAAATGCCTATAAAGGTAAGGTTATTAAGATATCAAATTGTACTGGATGCTGGCAAGTGGCTGCTACTGATACTCCAGGAATGATTGAGTCAGTTACATTTGCTTCAGAATATATTGACTGCCCTGATTGTCTTCTAGCAGATGCTAAATGTGAATGTGTTAAAATTACAAATGTATCTGAGGATGATACAGGCCAAGTAGAGTATTATGATTGTGATGATGTATTCTTTTCATATAAGCTACCTCCAGGAGAAACTACTGGTAAGATGTGTGTTAAGTATGTTGTACCAAAGGAAGCATATGATAATGGTATTTTTTATTTAGAAAAATTTGGAGATTGTCAAGAGGGTCAATGTCCACAACCAGTATTTAAAAATAATAGAAAAGTAAAACCAGGCTATAATACACCAGTGCTTTCAGCAGATAAGTATGATAAAATAACATGTGAGTTTGCTGACATAATGTATAAAAAAGCTTTAGAAGAAAGATATGGTATATCTAATTGTTGTCCAGATGAGCTACAAAATTGGATATTAAAAAAGACTTTAATTGATATGCAAGCTCTTAGAGATCCTAGTTTTAATTGTGCATCTAAATCCTCCTGTTCATGTGGGAATACAAGCATTTGCACAACTTGCAATTGTTAAAATTAATTTGTATATTATAATTAGACATAAATATGAAACCGTTAAATTTAGATAATAAACCTTGTTCTCCTATATCAAGTAACTGTGTTATTTGGCAAGGACCTGATATTGAATGTATTACGCTTTGTAAAGGAGATACTGTTTCTGATGTAGTTTATGCATTAGCTGTTGAGTTATGTACATTGATGAAACAAACAAATGTATCTAGTTATGATTTAACTTGTTTAGGTATCTCAGCTGCATGTCCTCCAGAAAATTTTGAAGCACTTATTCAATTATTAATTTCTAGAATATGTGAATTAGAAGATGTGCCTGCATCTACTCCTACAACAGATTCAGGATGTCCTGATTGTGTTGTATCAGTAGCTGATTGTTTTGTTGAAGGAACTACAACTAATATGCAGCTTGTAGATTATGTACAAGCAATTGCAAATAAAGTATGTTCTTTAGTTACTGAAATTCTTAGTTTACAAGATCAAATAACTAATATTGATATTAGAGTTACTGCATTAGAAAATGCAACACCTCCTTCATTTACTATTCCTCCAATACCAACAGGTTGTTTTGAGACCATTATAGGTTCTCCTACTGCACCAATTGATGTTGTATTAGATAATTTAGTGAATGATGCTACAATAGGTTATTGTGCAACAATTGATGTCATACTAGGTTCTTCTGGAACCGCATCTGATTTATTAAGTGTTTTTAATCCATCTTGTATAACTGCTGCTTCAGCTTCTATTGTAGATGGTAATGACGCAGCTGTTGGTACAATGTCTAGTGCATATCCAGGACCAACTGGTTGGATATCGGCTCCCAATACATTAGCTCAAACTATACAGAATTTATGGATAGCAGTTTGTGATCTTAGAAATATTACTACTGTAACATTTACAGATAGTGATACAATATCATTTACTGAAAATACAGGCTTACCTAATTATAACTTTACTGCAAATATAAATCAACCTAGAGCTTTAATTAGAAATACAGGTTCTAATACTCTAGGAGGAGGCGCTAGTAATATTAACTCTACTAGTGGTTTATATTTAATAAAAGATGGGTATATTAATTCTGGTTCAGTTAATAGTCTTTGCCAAGGTGTACCTGGTCCTTTTAAATTTCCAGGTGTTGCAGGCAGTGATATATATGATACATTTTCAGGTGGTATAATAACTGGTGGAAATTTTATAATACCAGCAGGAATGGGCGGTGTATATAACCTATGTTATAATATTGTTTTAAGCGCTCCTGTCACAAGTAATATACCATCTTCTTCTGGTTCTCCTGCGGCTCCTGAACCTGCAACTTCTGGTACATTTTTTGGAACAGGTAAAGGTTGGTACGGTGGTGATAACTTATCATCTAATGACACCCCAGCTGGTGTTAATGTACTAGTTGGAGGTACCCCAAGTGTTTCTACTTATGTAGATGGACTTGTACAGGTCAATTTTCCTAATGGTACTATGTTTATTGATATAACAGCTACTGCTGGTGTGATAGTTTCAGCTGAGATGATTAGTTATACAGGAACTTTTAGCTCACATGACTTAAGCAATGGAGCTACTGTTTTTCAGGGTTCTAATAATATAGCAAGAGTTGTAGTGAGTTCTTTAACTAAAGCGAATCCTAGAATTACTGTAATATCAGCTATACAGAATGTAGCTGCACCAGGATCTTGTGAATTATATGCAAATGATTCATTTGCTCCAAATAATTCCATTTCAAAATGTACATTATCGGGAACAGCATTAGGGGTTGTATTAAAAGATGGTGATGTTTTAGAAGTTAAATTAGGAATGTTTATTAATGATGAAGATCCTTCATCTCCCAGTCAACCTAATCCAAGATGGGAGTATTTAAGTAGTTACTTAGCTACTAGTGATTACTTTGAATTCTTTATACAAAAAATAGGAGATTAAAAAATTAAAAAATAAAAATAAAAATGGCTAATTCAAATTGTAACTCAACTACCCAATGCGGATGTACACCAGGTGCTTATACCGTTGTACCACCGTGTCCTCCAGCATGTGCTGAGGTATTTAATGCACAGTGTATTGTTTACACTGGTGCTGATATTGTCTGTGGGGCAGACACTGTTATTTCACGTAATGATTATTTAGATTCAGTAATTACTAAACTTGTATCTTATATATGTACTAGTACTACAGGAAGAGATGATACTTCTGTAACTGCTCAAGCAATTACAGCAGGTCCTCCAACTAGTACTGTAGCTTGTACTCATACATTACAACAGCAATATGTACAAGTATTAATTATTGATACTGCAACTAATACTGATGTAACTAAAGAGTTTGAAGTAATATGTACTTCATTAGGTAATTATACATTAAGTTCTGGTTCATTTACAGGTACAGTAAGAACAATTGTATTAGGTTAAAATATTGTCGCAGTTTGTTGGTTTCTGTGGCTAACAATGGCAAAACCCTCACACTTGTGGGGGTTTCGTTTTTATAGTTACATTTGTTAAAACCAATAATTTTTACTATATTATTATGAAGGAATTTAACAGACCAGACGTAAAAGCTCCAAGATTTAGACCTAAAGTTTATAGTGTTTTAAATAAAGAGTTCTTTGAAAAATTTAAAATTAAACATCCTAAGTATAAAAACTTAGACGATAGTAAGTTAAGAACTATTATTAAGTCATTTAATGAAATGATTAGTGATAAAGTAATAGATCATAGAGATGGTATAGAGTTACCACAACAGTTAGGATGGTTGTTTATAGGAACTTGCCAAACAAGTAAAAAAGATAATATTGATTTTGGTAAATCCCGTGAACATGGAGTACAAGTCACCAATAAGAATTGGGAAACTGACGGTAAGCTAGCTAAAATATTTTATTCTAACCATGCTCCAAAACATAAATTTAGAAACAGAGAATTTTGGGGATTTGTTGCATGTAGGAAGTTTAAAAGAAATGTATCTAAAACTTATCCTGAAAATTGGAATAAGTATTTGGTAGTTGATCCTTTGAAGAAATTAAAATTGTCATATGCAAAAACGAGGTATAAAGAAGTACGTTTAAAAAAGACTCAAGATGATTTAAAAAATTATAATGAATTTAACATATGACAACAATAGGAGAATCAATATCAAGAGTAAGAAATACACTAAAAGCAGTTAAGGAGGATCCTTTTCTAACTGATAGAACTTTATATTATTCAATAATTAAGTACGGTAAAACTCTTTTAAAAAGAGAAGATAATCAATATAGGCTTATGAGAGTAAGTTCTATATTTACTGTACTACCAATGATGGAACTTATTGATGTAGATAAGGTAGAGGCTGGGTGCATGGGTGTATATTCTGGATGTTATTTTAAAAGAACTAAAGAAAAATTACCAGATATTTTTGATGGTTTATTTGGTCCAATTATACGTACAGTATCTTCTATTGATAGCTCTATAGAAGTATATAGAACGGATCCAGGTACTTGGACATCAATTGCTAAATCAACAACATTTAAATATAACAAAAGGCCTTACTTCTGGTACTTAGATGGTTATCTATATCTACCTAATGTTGATTGGGATGCTATTAGAGTAGAGGCTGTATTTGATGATGATATATCCCCATTTCAATGTGATGAAGATTTAAAGTGTAAGGTAAGACAAGATCAACCTTTACCTTTTCCTGAATACTTATTTTCAGAGATTGAACAAATGGTAGTCAAAGAATTTACAACAACCATGCAGGTTCCACAAGATAACCTAGATGATGGTCAAAACGCACTTAGATAATGGATTTTAATTATACACTTAAATATAGAACTTTTGATCAACTATTAGAAGATGTATCAATAGACATGAATACATTTGCTCTAGAGAATATGATTGAACCTCAAACACTAATTAAATTAGCACGAAAGCTAAATTTTGAATTAGGTTTTAGAATTAATCAACAAAGAGAAACTATTTTAGAAGTTTGTCACGGTAAGGTAAGGTTGCCTGAAGACTTTAAGGTTTTTAACTATGGTTTAGTTTGTGGTGATTATCATAGCGTTGTAGGTTATGATGGCTTTGCTGGTGGTACTAATATGCATGAAGTAAAAATCACTGATGGAAGAATTCCTGAAACATATGATGATTTTCCAGCTCAAGTACCAGATCCTTGTGATACTTCTGAACCTACTCCGTGTTGTGATGATAAGGGAAACTTGGGTACATGTTTAACACATGATCCTAATCAACCTTATGGAGATGCATTAACTAAACCTAGAGTTTTTATGAACTGTAAAGGTGAGTCTTATGAGCTAATTCAAGTCATTAATCAAAGTAATATTAGAAAGTATACTACATTGACACCTTTGCATATGAAGGTGAGTCAAAATGTAGACTGTGATTCACCTAATGTATATTATAATGCTCCTAATGAAGGTTATATTAAACATGGTTTTTTATATACAAGTTTTGATGAAGGTTTTGTATACATAAATTATCAAGGAGATTTGGTAGATGATGATGGAAACTTACTTGTTCCTGATCATGAACTTTTAAATGAATATTATGAGTATGCATTTAAGAAAAGAATATTAGAAAATTTAGCTTTGAATGGTGAAAACGTTGCTCAAAGATTACAATTAATTATGGGTGATTTAAGAGCTGCAAGAAATCAAGCATTAAGTTTTGTTAATACACCAAACTTTGCAGAAATTAAACAAATTTGGAAAGCTAATAGAAAAGCTCAATATGCTAGATACTATGATATGTTTTCATCATATGCACCAGCTAATTCATTTAGAAGACGTAATAATACAAATGTAGTGTGATATGGCTAAGAAGAACTCTGGTTTACAAAATGTATCTCAAGATGTTACAAATTCATTTGTAAAAGGTCTTAATAAAGATTCAGAACCTTCATATGTTACTGAAGGTATGTGGACTCATGCTATAAATGCTACTAGTAGTACTATAGAAGGAGATCTTGGAACTATTTCAAATGAATCATCTAATTACTTATGCGGTGTTACAGGTAGAACTATGCCTGCTGAGGTTACAGAAAAACATATAATAGGTGGTATACATTTATTTAGTGATAAGTGGGTTATTTATACAGCAGGTCATGATATATCTGGTAGACCTATAGATTCTGAAATAGGTTTATTTGAAACAGACAGCTGTACATATAGAGTAATTGTTCAGGATGCATGTTTAAAGTTTGATAAACGCTATCTTATATCAGGTTCTTCTAGAGAAAAAGAAGATTGTAGCTGGCAAGTATATTGGGCAGATGGTAATAATCCAGACAGATTTTTAAATATTGGTGATGATGCTTCTTGGCCTGATTCTTCTTATAATTATATAGGTAATAATTATTATAGTAATGGCACAGACGTAGAGTTTTTATGGCCTGGAGTTCAATGGGTTGAGGAATGTGAAGAAGTTAATGATTGTGAAATATGTAAAAATACTAATGTTTTAGATTGTGATAAAGCAAGATTAGCTAGGCTTATGGAGACACCATGTTTATCTATTGAGCTAGGTGATACTGGTGGTACAATAGCTAATGGTACTTACTTTGCTTTAATAGCATATACTATAAAAGGTCAAAAAGTAACAGATTATTTTTCTCAAAGTAATAATCAATTTGTTTATAATGTAAATGACTTATCAGGATCCTTACAAATAAATGTAAAGGCCGATACGGAAAACTTTGATGAGTTTGTATGTGTGTTAGTACAAAATGTTAATCAAGGTACTGTAGCTGTACAACTAGGTTTTTATTCTACCACTGTAGAAAGAATTAGTGTAGATCAAATTAATGCTAGTTTAGTATCAATTCCGCTTGAACAGCTGCCAGTTGTAACTCCTGTATTTGAGACAACAGATCAAATGACAGATGCAAATGGTTATTTACTTAGAGTAGGTCCTAGATCAAGATTTGATTTTAATTACCAACCTTTAGCTAATATGATTAAAGCTAAGTGGGCTTCAGTAGAATATCCAGGTAATTATTATGATAAAGGTGGTAATAAAGGTAATTACTTAAGAGACGAGGTTTATACTTTTTATATAAGGTGGGTCTATGATACAGGAGATAAATCTTCTTCGTATCATATTCCAGGAAGAGCTCCTAGAGAAATTCAATATGTTGATTCTAATGGGGTAACACAAACAGTTTTAGAAGATGAAATCATATCTGATCAAAATTCATTAACTGATGATGATAAAGCATTTGAGGTAAAAAACACTGCGTCTATTACTACAGGACCTTTAGTTGGTTCAACAACAGAAGATGGAGGTACAGTGATTGCAGTAGGAGATATGGGCTATTGGGAGTCTACTGAAAAGTATTCTAAAAATAGACCTGATATATGGAACCCTAGTGAATATTGTTGGACTACTGGGCCAGCTCAAAATGGTAGTTTTGACCTTTGTGGTAAATACATTAGACATCATAAATTTCCTGAAGACTTTATATTAAATAATAGTTCTGATGTTGTTTCTCATTTTAAACCAAATCCTGATCCATTAAATAATGGTAATGATTTTAAAATAAGATTGTTAGGGGTATATTTTGAAAATATTATTTTACCTAAAGATCAAAATGGTAATGATATACCTGGTATAGTTGGGTATGAAATATTGAGAGGTTCTAGAGAAGGTAACAAATCTATACTTGCTAAAGGTATGGTAAATAACTTTAGAACTTTTAAGTTTAAGGGTAGTGTTAAAAAGGGCCAGACTGGTTTATATCCTAATTATCCTTTTAATTCAATACTTCCTTTAGGACATTCTAATAATATTTCAGATCATAATTTTAGATTTAATGATCCATATATTAAAAATACTAATGATGAAGATGATGTAATTAATCAACAAATACCTACTGATATATTTACATTTCATTCACCAGAAACTACTTTTAGAAATCCTCAATTAAATACAACTGAGTTTAAACTATACGGTCACATATCTGGTATTAGTACACAACAGTTTATAGAACCAAGTGATCATCCTGAATTTAGAATGATTACTAATGCTGCCTTGATACCAATAATAGTTGCTGGTCTTGCTGCAGTTACTTTATCTTTAATGGGTAAAAAAACAGAAAGAAAACAAGAATTTACATCAGGCTCTTTACCAGGAGATGCTCTTGGTGTATCATCTGCTACATACATAGGTGGTCAAGCTGGTGTTATTGCCGCTGTAACAGCTAGAAATATTCTTTTGCAAGCATATCATTCAAGTGCCGCAGGTGCAGCTGATTCTCTAGTAAGTTTATTTCCGCCATATGAAGCTCCAGGTATGGCAGCTATTGATGCCTCATTTTATGCTGCGATGGCTCCCCTTGCATTAACTGGTGCAACAACAGTGCCTTACACTACAGTTAATGTAGAGCTACCTGCTTGGACATACTTAGGACCGTTAGCTAAAACTCTTGGTGCTATAAATCATATAGCATATTATTTTTCAGAAGGTGCAAGTGCTACTTTAGAATTAATATATGCTTTTACACCCAAAAGACAGTTTGCTTTACAACAGATAAGTCATGGTTTTTATTCTAATATGAACCCTCCTGAGTTTACTGACTTATATAGATTTAAATTAGATGATGGTTTTTACATAAAAAATAATTTTCAAGAGGTTCCTACTTATCAAAATCAATTAGGGTTGTATCAAAACTATACTATTAATAATTTAAAAAGACCTGAGACAGTTACTCTTAGAACTAAATCAGGGCCATTTTTTAATCCAGCATTTTCTGAAGGTGTTAATATTGGACCAAAGTTGTTAGGAGAAAAAGATTCATCATTAGTCACTTTGGGCACACTAGTACAAAATAGTAATAGTCCTCTAATACCAAGTGATGGAAAATTACCAACTTTTGAAAATCCTAGAAATGCTTTTGGTTTACCCATTGCTAGTCAATATGGAGCTCTAAGGTCTAGAATTAGAAATCAATATGGTCAATTAGATTCTGTTAAACAGGTTATTATTTCACCTTGTGAACAAAAGCTATCAGAAACACCGCCTTTAGATTTAGAATATTTTTGTCCAATTGATAACATAGTATATTATTATAAACGAATTACAAGTACTGATTTATTTTTTGGAGGTGATACTTATGTAACTAGATATACAGAAAAAAATAATATGTTATTTTTCTATGATTGGTTATATAATCAACCAGATGATTTTGAGTTTAATTATTTCTTAAGAGATCAAATTCCAGACGCTAGGTTTGCAATTAATAGTAAGAAATATGATGTTGGTGATTTAAAAGAATCATTCAATATATTTGCTGATGATGTTGTAGGTGAGGGTGCATTACCTAATGCTTTTTTTAATTTAGACTATAGAGTTAATAATAATAGATTTTATAGTTATACAGATGATAAAAGAAAACCTTCAGGTATTCTAGGTATTTTTCAAGATAAGGAAAAGGGCGTATTTTCAATTAAACAAGCTTACTTTTATTTAGCTAACTCAGGCATAAGAGATTTCTTTGTTGAAACAGATGTTCTTACAGACTTTAGATCACAAGCAGAGGAGGTTGGTAGAAAACATTATAATCCGTATAGGTATACAGACTATAGGGCTATGTTTAATATTAACCCCAATGTTATCGGTCAAAGTACAGATTATAGATATGACTATTCCTTGAGTATATCTAAATTATATAATCAATATTTCTCACAAGGATTTTTACAAGCTAGAACGTATGATCCTTCTGTTGCAAACTTATGTTTTACATATTTTCCTGATAGGTTAATTTATTCTTTACCTGTTCAAGATGAATCTGTAAAAGATAGTTGGTTTATTTATTTAATTAATAACTATAAGTCTTTTAAAAGTCAAATAAATAGTGTCAAGTCAATAAACGATAGTGGTATTTTTATTACGTTTAAAAATGAATCTCCAATAATGTATCAAGGTGTTGATACACTACAAACTGATTTAGGTACAAAGATTACTATAGGTGATGGTGGTTTGTTTAGTCAGCCACAACAAAATGTTTCATCAGCAGATTTACCATATGAGTACGGTTCATGTCAAAGTAGGTTATCTGTAATATCTACTCCAGTGGGTATATTTTATATGAGTCAAGATCAGGGGAAAATATTTTCTTATGGTCAAGGTTTAACTGAAATTTCTAACTCAGGATTAAAGTGGTGGTTTACATTATTTATGCCATATAAGCTAACTGAAGATTTTCCAGAATACCCTTATATAGATAACCCAGTAGCTGGTATAGGATGTCAAGCAATCTATGGTAATACAAGTACAATGTTATACTTCTGTAAAACTGACTACTATTTAAAAGATGAGTATAAAGGAAGAACTAAATATATACCTTTAAATTCAGATGGTACAGGTGATTATTTTTCTGTAGATGAAAATAAAAATACTCAATATAGACTAGGAGATGAAAGAATTTTTGAGGATGCTTCTTGGACAGTTAGTTATGATCCAAAAAGTAATTTCTTTGTTAGCTATCATGATTGGCATCCAGATCTTAATTTTGGTACTAAAGATTATTTTATTTCTACAAAGAAAGATGGTTTATGGAGACATAACTACTTGTGTAATAGTTTTTGTAATTACTATGGTAAACAATATGGGTTTGAAGTTGAGATACCTTCGCTTACGGGACAAAATGTAGTTACCTTAAGATCTTTAACTTATATATTAGAATGTTATAGAAGAAAGGAGAGTAATTGTATTGATCAACATCATGTATTAGATTATAATTTTGATCAAGCAGTTATTTATAATTCAGAACAAGTTTCTGGGTATTTAAATTTAAATCTTTATCCTAAAAATAATATTGTAGAATCTATGAAGTATCCTAAGTTGGCTGATAACTTATCTTCATATGATGTTTTATTTACTAAAGAAGAGCAGAAGTATAGAATAAATCAATTCTGGGATATTACTAAAGATAGAGCGGAGTTTCCAATAGGTTCTAGTTATCCACCAACAGGGTCAGTAATACCTGGTACTACAATACTACAAGGTAACTATGCTTCTGAAAATACTTGGGTGACATCTCAAAATGGTTACACTAGAGTTCTTAATCAATCTAACTTAGATTATAATAAATCTGAACTTCAAAGAAAAAAATTCAGACATTATACTAACTTTATAACATTGACAAGAAAAGAGTGTAATGATATTAATATGATAATGAAAATAGTTAATAGTAAGAATCAATTATCACAAAGGTAATGAGTTATAATAAAAGAGTACTAAGTGCAATAGATAGAGATCTAAGAGATCAATACAGAACTAAAAGATATAGCAAAAGTTTATCTGCTACTAATTCTGTATTTGCACCTAATCCTCTTTTTAGTAAACCAAGCCCTAGAAGAATTTATAATCCTAATGCTCAATATTTCCAAGGTGGTGGTGCTTTTAAAGGAATAAATGCATTGAGACGTGGAAAGATATTATCTAAAGCAGAACTTGATGTTTTAGCAAGGGCCGCTGCAGATTACAAAAAGTATGGACTAAGGCTACCTAGTATAGTATCTGCAATTAAAGAAAGTCAAGGTAGACTACTAAAGAACCAACTTGACCCTGGTCAATATGAAGTTCCATTGAGAGGTGTTGATCTTACAACTGATAATAGAATAGAAATTACTGCAGATGATGTAAGTCGTGGTACTAGAGATAGGCGTTTTAATATACTAGGAAAGTCAGAAGAGGAAAAACTAGCTCTCATGCAAGATATGATTCTGCAATCATCAGATGTTTTTAAAACAAATATTGAAAAATATTTAGAAAATCCATATGTTATTGAAACAAAAAGGGGTGATTCTTTAGTATTTGATGATGATGGTTTTTTAACAGAACCACTTGGAAGTTTTTATCACGGTGTTGGTTCAACAAGTCCAGGTTTTACTTTAGAAGATCTTGAATTTGATCGTTCAAAAATAGACCCTAAAGGATTTAAAGATTGGACATCAACTGGTACTAAACCTGGTAATTCATTGACAGAGTATGGTTTTTTTGGAGGTCTTAATAAAAATCAAGGTGCTCAAGCTTCACTAAAATATGATCTTCCTACAGAATTTGCTATAAGTAAACTTCTGAGGGATCCTTCTAGTAGACCAGCTGATCTTGGAAGAATAAAAGAAATAGGAGTTTCTCCTAATGCTAGGTTGGTTGGTGGTAATAATCCGTATGTTCTTAATGCACTTAGAGATGTTGGTGTACATTTTATTGAACGTTCAACAGGTCCGCATATTGGTGGGCATATGGGGATGACTCCACAAAAGGCAGCAACATTAAGATCTAAATATGGAATAGATGGTGTAATAGATATAGGTGGTAACGAGCTAGTTATACTTAACCCTGATGTAATTACTAGTGTTTCAGATGTTCCTTTTAAACTTTTTGATTATACAAACCCTTTACAGCTTGGTTTACATCAAAATAAAACTACTCAAGAGAATATAAGTAATTTGCTTCAACATGGATTTGGTGCTCAATTTATAGATTCAAATAAACTTCAACCTTATTTACCAGATGATAATTGGCTAACAGGTGGAATGGATAAATTAGGTTCTGTGTTTGATCCTGATAATGAACGTGG
>CEWG01090445.1_pt1 | contig 16563 bp, 19 predicted proteins | sample 361411 | NCBI WGS metagenome assembly CEWG01 (sample SAMEA2622173, study PRJEB7988) | marine metagenome | biome: marine biome (ENVO:00000447); feature: surface water layer (ENVO:00002042); material: "saline water (ENVO:00002010), including plankton (ENVO:xxxxxxxx)" | depth 5 m | reverse complement strand
ATATATATATATATATATGAGTCTGAAGTATGATTTAATAATAATAGGCGGAGGACCAATAGGAATTAGTATGTTATATAGATTTATAAATACAAAATATAATGTTTTACTTATAGAAAAAGAAAATTTATTTAATAGTTTTTATCATATGGATAAAAACATGATATGGCATTCCCCAATAAATGGATGCAATTTAAAAGAAAATCAGTTTGATGAATCTGATTCATCTCATCCCAATGTCTCCAAATTGATTAAAAATTTTAAACTATTTGTAAAAGAAAATATAGATGATAGATATTATAAAATTAATGAAAAAGTTACTCTTATTAATAAAAATGAAAATTATTATAATATTTTAACAAAAAAAAATAAATATATTACAAAAGCAATATATATTGCAACAAGAACAAATTTTTCTGCTCCAAAATCACTTAATTTTCAAGTTATAAATAGTAATATTAATAGATATTTAACTGATTCAAGTAATATTGAAGGTAAAAAAATATGCATAATAGGAGGTGGTTGGACAAGTGCCGATGCGGTTGTTGCATTACAAGAAAAGAATAATGTAACAATATTAACACGAAATTATAAAAATTTTAAGGATAAACATATAGGACAAAAAGCTATATATGGTCATAAGGATTTTGATATAAAATATAAATATATTCAGTACAATAAAATATATGAAATAAAAAATAATAAAATTAATATTGATAACAATATATTAGAATTTGATATATATTATATATTTTTTGGATATTCACAGAATAATAACATAAAAATAGATTGTGATAAGGAAAAAATATTTGATAATTCTCAAGGAAATTATATTGAATTACTTGAAAATGTATATGGTTGTACAAAAGATCATAGAAAATATAATGGTAGATATATAGTAAGAGAAAATACTATTAATTCAGTAATAAATTTAATAGAAAATGCATTAAATTAAATTATAAGCTTATTTTGATTAAAAATAACATACCTCTCATATTATTAAAAGTTTTCCATTTATCATTCCATTGCTCAAATTTATTATGATCAGTGAATACAGTTTTAGATTTAATTGGTATATGAGACTCATCAAATAATATCGGAACATAATCAATATTTACATATCTATTTTTTTCATACCATAGTTTTAATTCTTTTAAAAAATCACATAATTTATCATCTTGTTGAGGAACTCCCAAATAAAATATACCTTTTTTTTTGTAATTAATTATTAAATCATTTAAAATATGTATATCGGATTTATATCCTGTCCAAAAATAATATATATCGCTATTAATATTTTTTATAACATTTTTATAATCATTTATAATTAATTCGTAATTTTGTTTTTTTAAATCCTCTCTTAAATCAACATTAGAAATTTCAATTCCAATAATTTTTTTTGCATATTTTATAAATCCCACATCTAATTCCTGTTTTTTACATCCAATATGAGTAAATATTTTTCCGTTTAATTCATCCTTAATAAAGTATGCTGTTGTAAGAGGATATCTCCAGTTCATATGATCTTTACAATTAATTTTATAAAAGGGTTTTAATTCGTCTTTTATATTTTCATATGTATTATTGAATTCATTATATAATTTTTCAGTAGATTTATTTTCATTCTTTAAAAATGGAAAATATTCTATAATTCTATGAGATATTGGTAAGGATAACATATATAAATAATAATAATATTAATCTTTATATTATTTATATTAAATACAGGTATTTTTGTATAATAACTGTGCCAACTCAAAATCATACATTGTATCTATATCCAATGCTTCAAATTGATTTAACTCATGAAATAAAGGTTTCTTGCCGCACAAACTTGAATAATTAATTTGATCTTTTCTGCTAATTATGGAACATGCATAATTTAATGCATATATATCAGGTAAATCTTGTGTATTTGGAGCTTTTTCTGGATTATAATTTAATGGTTTTCCGTTCATCCACATGTGATGTTTTATTACTTCAACAGGTACAACACTATCGTATTTTTCATTTTCCATAAATTTATTAATAATCTCATTAATAGTTTCGGTTTTAATAAATGGAGATGTAACAGGAGTATATATTAGATATTTTGAATCTTCTGGTGTTTGTTCAGCAATATAACGAAAAAAATCACTATTATTACATTCAGAACTCGCATAATAACCAGTTCTATCGATAATTGTAACTTTATCATATTTTTTTCCAATATTTTTTGCCTTCTCTGAATCAGTTGTTAAAATTATATTATCTATTTTATCAATATTTATTAATTGTTTTAATTTATTTTCCAATAAATTAGTGTCATGGAAATTGCGAGTACTTTTATGTTTAACTCTTTGTGACCCAGCTCTAACTGGTACAATAGCAGTTAATTTACCATTTCTCATATATCTAATAATTTATAATTAATATTTAAATAGTAGTTATAAATTATTTAATATAATATGAGTGAGTTGATTCCTTTTAAAGATAAATATCTAAATGAAAAAATAGTTTTATTTGCACCAGGTCCCACTTTTAATGATTTTTCGTATGAAAAATATCCAGAATTAAAAGGTGTAAAAACGTGTGCCTTAAATGGCGTTATATTGGATGATAGATTTTGTGATATTTTTGATTTATGGATATGGGCTGCAGATATAGATATACCTCAACATCCCACACCCAGTTATAATTATATTATGAACAAAATGCCATATATAAATAAAAAAATTATAAAATTTGCAAATTGTTGGATTGATAATAATATTAAAAACGAAGGACTATTATGGAATGTCCAAACACAAATACATCCTGAAATGGCTAAAAAATTAGGATTTGTAAGATATAATCAGGTAGTTAGAAATATACCATCTGATTATTACTGGAAAGATTTATCATCAAAAAAATCAGGCGTATGTATAGATACTGGTGCTTTCCATGCATTACAGATACTTTTATATATGGGGTTTTCAGAAATAATATTAGTAGGATTTGATTGTGGAGGAGACCATTCATATAAAAAGCATGAAAAATATAAAAATGATGTTTGTGATTGGAATACAACAGCTAATACTAATGCATTGATAAGATATTGGAAAAAATTTAAATCTTGGTTAAATAAAAATTATCCTTCTATTAATATATCAGTTATCAATCCAGTAGGATTGAAAAATATATTTAAAAATTATTCAAATAAATGAATTATGAATATGGATATATTTTTGTCCAATTAAATTTTTCATTCATATTTAAATCGTTAATACCATCATCAAAATATAATTCATTAGATTTTAAATCATAAAAAGAATTTGTTTTTAATTTTTCATTCATTATTTTATAATGATGACAACCATTATTATTATCTGCTCTATCTTTTAACTTGTTGATTAAATGTTTTTTTTCTCTTATTTCATAATGACGTGTATTCCATATTAATAAATTTCGGTTATTATTATTTTTTGGATGTCCAAAAAATGTTTTTTCTATTTTATTCGCTCTCCAAGTGAAAAATTTTGCAGAACTATTTCCATTAATACTTTTTGTTTTGTATAAACTGGTATCGCCTGGTTTATTAACACAATAATATTTAATTCTTTCAACAGGAGATTCTACTTCCATATCGTCTTTTTCTGTGAACCAATAAGTAAATGTAAGATATTTAATTGATGTTATTTCTTTTTTATTATGAATATCACATAAATATTCATAAAAAGTTTTTTTTCTATCAGGTCCTTCTAAAAATTCATCACTTTCAGGAAATGATATCCAATCATAGTTTTCCTTAAAATTTAAATTATAACCATTTGTATTAGATATTTTTATTTCATTTTTTTTAATATTTGGATTTTGGTCTAAAATTTTAAAAATTGTATCAAAAACCTCATGATTTGCAAAATTAATTTTAGATGATAATTCATAAATACATAAAATATCATCGCTATATTTTTCTATATTATATTTTGTATTATCAGTTGAGTTGTGATTAAAAACAATAATATCATGATTATTTTTATATTTATAGTACTCTATTTGATCAGCAACTAAATCTTCGTCATCATGAAATAATAATACAGCTAAACATCTAATTGACATATATATTATTAAAAAATTAGTTTTTAAATAATATTATTTTAAAAGAATAATAATATAATATAATAGAATGTTATATTATTCAGTAGCGCATTATTATGACGTAGATTTAGATACTCATTATAGATATGGCACAGCAAGAGGAAAAAATAAATATAAAAATATAGAATCTCATATAAATGTTTTAAAAAAATTAGACATAAAAGATAAGGCATTTGTATTAACAAGTACTATAAATGCTGAAAAGGGTGATAAAAGATACGAAGAAGTAAAAAATGAGTTATATAATTTTTGTAAAAAATTATTACCAAATAATGAAATTTATGTAATTGTAACATATAATTGGGGAGGTACAATAGCAGCATTATGGAATGCGTATAAATTATTAAAAGGTAAAGAAGGTTATCTCGCTCATTTTGAAGAAGATTTCGGACCATTAAATAATAAATGGTATGTAGATTCTATAAATATTTTAAATAATACTGATGTTGTGTATGTTGGCGAATCTACAACAGGAAATATAAAAAAAGGAAATGATGATGGTAGATTATATGGTTATAAATATAAAAATGTTCCAAGATTAGGAAATCCAGAAGTTTGGGGCGACGGTGGTTATTACTTTTCAAATTTAAAAAATTTGGAGATTATTGAAAATAAAATAGGAATATTTCATAAAGGAGATAAAAATACAAAATATGTAAATCTTATAGATGGTATAAGTTTTGGTGAAGTAGGATTTCCTACTTTAATATATCATGCAAAATTAAAATTTAAGGTATTAAAAAGAAGTGAATATTTTAATAATGAATGGAATGATAATTTATAATTATTATATAAATAATTTATAATTATTATATATTAAATATATCGATATATGAAATATATAATAATTAATGAAAATATATTTTTTTTGGCCATTTAAAAATGAAAATAAACCCTCAGCGTGTATCAGCATATTGTCCTCAAGCGCCGACTGGCGCGATCCAACCGCTGTGCCATCGGAATCATATGAATTTTATACTGCATTAGAAAAAATGGAAGATATAAAATTAGTCAATTCTTTTAATGAAGCAGATTTTATTATTTACATGATGGATTTATATAATTGTTACAATATGTCACATTATAATAATAATTTAAATATTGAAGATGTAATTAACTTAAAAAATAATAAGGAATATAAAAAAACAATCGTTATTGATTATAATGATTGGATAGATACAAGAAATGTTCCAGAAGATAAATTAATGTTAATAAATAAATATTTTAAAAGAAGTATGGTAAAAAAGGAAAAGGGTATTAGTAAAGAAATAATAAAATATTCAAGAGAAATAATACCTATTTTGTATGGAATAAGAAGTGATTTTATAGAATATGATAAAAAATTTGAATTTATAAAATATAATTATGATATTTGTTGTATGTTTCCCATGTTTAATGGTGGTGGAGGATTTCGTTCTATAATTCCAAATATTGTAAATAAATATCAAGGTAAAAAATTTATTGGTAGAGTAGATTGTCATAACAGATATGGAGTAGTAAGCACCGAATATTTTAAAATATTAAAAACAAGTAAAATAATAGTAACAGCAAATCCTCCTAAATGGGAAGGTGATTTTAGATTATGGGAAGCATTATTAATGGGAAATTTAGTTCTATGTGATAAAATGCTATTACCATCTAAAATAAAATATCCATTAGAAAACAAAAAACATTTAGTTTATTATTCAAATCCTGAAGAATTAGAATATTTAATTAATTATTATATGAATAATGAAACAGAACGAAATAAAATAGCAAAAGAAGGTCGTGATTATTGTTTAAAATATCACAAATTTTCAGATAGAGTATTAGAAGTATTATCAAATATCAAATATTAAAATTCAAAGGTTATTAATTTATTTAATAATAATAGTAAATTTTATTATTAAATTACCATTTACTTTTTTATATTGTTTTTAAAGCATTGATATTATTCATTAAGCCATTTTTGATTTTCTATAGTCCATTTCACAGTATTACGAATACTGGTTTCAAAATCAACAGGTAGTGTCCAACCCATTTTTTTCATTTTATTGCCATCCAAACCATATCGTAAATCGTGTCCAGGTCTATCACTATGAAAATCAACCATTTTATATTTTAGTTCCTTTCCTATTGTATCTGCGATTATTTGTGCCATTTCAAGATTACTAACTTCTTTTTCACCTGTTAAGTTATAACTTTCGCCAATTGTGCCATTTTCTAATAAAAATAATACACCGGCAGCAATATTTCTTGCATGAATATAATAACGAGTTCCTGAAGTTTTTTTATCAGGATAACTATGAATTTCAACTAATTCATCATTTAATACCTTTTTAATAACTTTTGGAATAAATTTTTCTACATGTTGTCTTTCACCCATAGCATTCATTACATTAATACGCATAACAGGAACATTATATGTATTATGATATGCAACACAAATTTGTTCCGCTCCTGATTTAGAAGCAGAATATGGATTAGTAGGGTTGTGTCTTTCATCTTCTTGAAATAATTTATTTCCTAATGCTGGTCCATAAACTTCATCTGTACTAAAATAAAAGAATATTTCAATATTTTCTAATGTTCTTGCATATTCTAACATATGAACAGTGGACATAATATTATTTTTTATAAAGGGAACAGGAGTTGAAATACTATTATCAACATGTGTATCTGCAGCCATATGAACAATATAATTAACATCACCTAATTCTTTTTTTAATCCAATAGATAATGGATGAGATAAATCATAAGTAAAAATTTTAACTCTTTCGCTATCTAATGTACCAGTATTTCGTAATCTCTCCAGACCATGACTTGCATAAGTTAATTTATCTAAAACAATAATATTCCAATCAGTCTTTACAAATATGTGCTCAACAAAATGGTGTCCAATGAAACCACAACCTCCTGTAATTAAAACAGTCTTTGTCATATAATTAAAATAATGATTTAAACTTTAAATATTTATTAAAATTATATATGAAATATTGTATATTTTTGGCAACAACAATTATAGTTGATGAAAATTCAAGATTATTCAAATTTAATCAATTAGAAAAAAATGAAAAAAGATTAAAACAATATGAAAGAGGAATAGAAAAAGTAGTAAAATTAAATGACAAATATAATTTGGATATATATATAGCCGATAATGGTTTTAATTTTGAAGAAAAGTTAAAAATAAATAAAAAGATAAAAATATTGAAAGAAAATCCAAATAATTTTGGAAAAATTAATAAAGGTGCTGGACTTATTGAAGTATGGATGAAAAATATTGATACAATAAAAAAATATGATTATGTTATTCATTTTGAACCAAGACAGTTATTGATAGATAATTATTTTATTGATAATTTTATGAAAAATCCAAGAACATTATTTACTATGAATGTAAATACAACAGGTGCTTATAATACTGGATTATTTGCCTGCAAACCAGATGAATTATTTAATTTTATAGAGTGTATATCTCCAGAGATTTTGATAAAGAGTAATTTAAGTATTGAATATGTAATGTATAATTTTTTTACTGAAAATAAAATATCATTTGATATATTAGATCGAATGAGTTTAATATGGTATGATACTCAAGCTAAAAGAGAATACAATTGGTAATTAATTTATATTATTATTTATATTTAAATAAATGAATAAATAATAATATATATGAATTATCCTAATACGACATCTTGTGGTGAAATAGGAAAGCTGTTGCCTTCAATTTTGCAATATATTTTAAAATATAAAACAGATGGAACTTTTGTTGAAGTAGGAGCAAATGATGGAAAAAAAGGTTCATTTACATATAATCTTGCTAATATAGGATGGAATGGATATTATTGTGAGCCAATTCCAAGACTTTATAAATTATGCGAATCCAATCATAAAAATAATAAAAATACAAAAGTAATACCTTATGGATGTGGAGAAAAAGAAGAAATATTACAAATTTTGGACGCAGATACTTTATCTAGTATTGATGATACAACCGTGAATCTAGTAAAAAAATTACCATGGGCAAAAGGTTATTTTAATAATAGTAATAAAATATCAATAAATATTAAACCCTTAAATTCTATATTAAAAGAAAATAATATAACAAATATAGATTTGTTAGTTATTGATGTTGAAGGATTTGAAGAAAATGTTTTAAAGGGATTTACGATTGAAAAATATAACCCAACTATTATTATTATTGAAATATCTGATACACATCCAGATTTTATAAATAATCAGGATATTATGAATAAATTTAAACGGATTAGAAAATACTTTGTTGATAAAAATTATAAATTATTAGCAAATGATATTGTGGATAATGTTTATTTACCAAAAGCAATATACGATAAATTAGATACTAACTTTATTAATTTTATAAAAACAAATATTAATCATACACAATATGTTTTAAAATAAATATATTTATTTAGAATTCATATATCAAGTTTTGTAATTTATCTGCGCATTGTTTTACATTTAAATTATTCAATATGAAATTTCTTGGATTATATGTATGTAATTTACTTATAAATTCAGAGTATTTATTTGAAAATTCTTTTTCTTTATAAAAATATTCACCACATGATTTATCAAAATAAGGTATTGTAGTGGCAAAAATATCTTCATAATTACTTCTTACTTCTTGACTCATATATTTTACATTCCAAACAAGTAAAGGTACATTAATTGCTAATGCTTCTTGTAAGGCGAATCCTTGGCTTTCATGAGCACCTAACCAAATACCATATTTAGATTCTTGTAAATATTTTATATACTCATCTTGAGGATATTTTTTTTTATAGTCAAAAATTCTAAATTCGATATTTTTATTTTGTAAAAAAGATTTTATAAAATTTAATTCTTTATCCTTTCTATATTTAAAATAAATAAAAACTTTTGTTCTTTTTTTATTATTTGGTTTGAACTTTTTAATTTCAACAGGAAATGGTAATATTTTAACAGGTAAGATTGTTTCAGTATTTCTATCTATCCATATTTTAGAAACCCATCTACTTGGTTGTATGTAAATAGAATTTTTATGAATATTATTAATTATTGACAATTTATTTGTTGGAAAAACAGAAAAATGATTTCCAAAAATAAATTTTTTATTTGGATAATCTGCTGTATTTATAGGATTATCTGGCATAAAAATCAAATCATAATTAGCTATATCATTAATATTACCAAATTTATAATTATAATTTAAATGTTTTAATATTAACTCTAATCCAATTTTATTTTTATGATGAAAATTACCTATAATTAGACATTTCATTATAATTAATTAATATTATTAAATATTTAAATATATTGTTTATTATTTAAATATAATGTTAATACCATTAGATTTATTAGTGAAACATTTTAATTTAAATATAGGAGGTATATTGCATATTGGAGCACATGAATGTGAAGAATTAAATACGTATTTGAAATTAGGTATAAAAAATGAAAATATATATTGGATAGAAGCAATGGAAGATAAAGTAAATTTAATGAAAAAAGAAAAAAATGCACAAATATATCAAGCATTAATTGATATAGAAGATGATAAGGAAGTTAAATTCAATATTACAAATAATGGACAAAGTTCTTCTATTTTAGAATTTGGTTCTCATAAAACTCATCATCCTCATATCAAAATGGTAGATAGCAAACAGTTAAAAACTACAAGATTAGATACTTTTATAGAGAAGAATAAAATTCCAATTGAAAGATTAAATTTTTTAAATATAGATATTCAAGGAAAAGAATTAGATGCATTAAAAAGTATGGAAAATTATATAGATAATGTAAAATATATTTATACAGAAGTAAATACAGAAAAAGTTTATAAAGATTGTGCATTATTAAGTGAGATAGATGAATATTTAGATTTAAAAGGATTCAAAAGAGTTGTATGTAAGATGTGGAGGGATTGTGGTTGGGGAGATGCTTTTTATATTAAAAATTAATTATAATAATTTAATAATTATAATAATTAATCTATCTCTACAGGTCTTTCAATTATTTCCATATCTTTTCTATAAATCGACCAATATTTTTTTTTATCTGTTGTATCAAAAATCCATTTATCGGGTGCTATAATTTTAGGTTTATCATAAATAGATAGAAATGAGCCCCACCAATAAAATGTGGAATTAGACATAATATAATTTTTAAATAAAGCCATAGTTAGTAACATATATTTATCTTCTTTAATATTCATAAACACAAATTTATCACCAATAAAGTTATCTTTACACCACTGAATATCGTCTGATATTATGTAATATTTTTGTTTTTTCATTCTTTTTAAGGCTTCATTATAAAATGTCATACCACAAGGATTGTGTGTCTTTGGATATTTAATATAATCTCCTCTTCTTACACCTAAAAATACAAAATCATTATCTAAAGCTAATTCTGGATATTTATCTAAAATATCAGTATTATTTTTCAAATATGAAACTATTCCTCCATCAGGAGTAAAAAGTTGTTTAACTTCTTTTTCATATTTTATCCAATTTAAACTAGATTGAAAATAACCATCTAAACAAATATTTGCAGATGATAATTCATCAAATATTGGATTGATTTGTTTTTTTAATGAATATGCGGCCCATGTTTTTTCTTTAACAATTACATCAGTATTAGGCATATTATCTGTAAAATTAACACTTTGATAAATATTATTATAATATGTTTTTGGATGTTTTCCTTGACGGCATCCATCAAAATCATTTAATTTAAAAAGCATATTATAATTAAATTCTCGAGACATTGCGTATGTTGCAGCAATTTGAAATAATTGATTACCTATGCCACCTTGTAATTTTGAAGTAAATATATTACCACTAACAGAACATATAATATCTTGAACAATTCTTTCAATAGAATAAGTAATATCCCAATATGGGTAGTCTTTCTTAAATTTACTTAAATCGCTAATATACCATATATGGTCTCCTGCTCTTGCTTCATCTAATAATGTATAATTTTTCCAATTTCCTCCAGTTAATTTATTGACTAAATCAATAGTTTCAAGAATACTTAGTGAATTATCTCTCCCACCACCCATATTATAAACGGCAGCAGGACGTGGATTTTGATGATAATTCCAAAATGCATTTACTAAATCATATGAATGAATATTATCTCTTACTTGTTTTCCTTTATAACCAAAAATCTTATAGTGTTTATTTTTAACAATACACTTAACAATATATGATAAAAATCCGTGTAATTCTGCTCCTTGGTGATTAGGTCCTGTAATACAACCTCCTCTAAAACAAACAGTATTCATATTGAAATATCTACCATATTCTTGCACCATAGCATCTGCTGATAATTTACTAACACCAAATAAAGAATGTTTGCAATGATCGACAGACATATGTTCATCTATTGAACCCTTACCTTTTAATTCATATCTTGTTTCTAATTCTTCAATATCTAATCTATTGGGGTTATCACCATATACTTTATTAGTTGACATAAAAATAAAACTGGATTTGATACAATGTTTTCTTGTAAGTTCTAATAAATTTAATGTGGCTAATGCATTGATTTCAAAATCAGTATGTGGTTCTTTTGCAGCCCAATCATGAGAAGGTTGTGCTGCGCAATGAACAATACATTTAATTTTCTCCCCATATTTTTTAAAAATTTCTTTTTCTAATTTATCTTTATCTCGAATATCAATATTATGATGAATAAAATTTGAATATTTATCAGTTAAAGTATTTGTAATATTTTGAGTAGAAGTATTAAAAAAATATTTTCTCATATCATTATCAATTCCTATTACAGTATAGCCTACATTACTGAAAAAACGAACTGTCTCTGAGCCGACGAGACCACCTGAACCAGTCACTACGCAATATGACATATATTTATTAAAATTAATTTGTCTTTATATCTTTATTGATGATACCAATAACCATGATTAGAGTTTTTTTGTTTATTTCTTTTTTTTTCTAATTTTGCATATTCAATACGTATTTTTTCTTTTACTTCATCAGCTAATTTTTTTTTCAGTCCCCATGAAACATACCCTCTCCAAGAACCAAAATCTTTTCTACTATCGGGAATAACTTCCATTAATACTCTGTGAATGATATCATCTTTTTCTTTATCAAATTCTTGTGGATTAGTTTTTACTATATTTAATTCTTTAATAACATCAATTCTAACTTCAGAAGCTGTAGGACCAGCTTGTTCATACCAAGGACCGTCACACATAGACATATAATATAATTAATATATTAAAAAATTATAATTATTATATTAATTCAATTTTCTAAAAATCAACTCCGTCCATAGAAAATGCTTCCTCTGTTTTTTTTTCACTTGATAGACTGTAATCAGAGACACGTTTTTCAAAGAAGTTAGTTTTTCCATCTAATGATATCATTTCCATAAAGTCAAAAGGGTTTTCAGTTTTATAAATTTTATTGTATCCAAGTTGTACAACTAATCGGTCAGCAACAAACTCAATATATTGACTCATTAATTTTGAATTCATACCGATTAATTTACAAGGTAGAGCTTCGCAAATAAATTCTTTTTCAATCTCAACTGCTTCCTTAAATATTTCTAATATTTTAGCTCTTTTGGGTTTTTTTTGTAATTTTGAGAAAAGTAAAACAGCAAAGTCAGTATGCATTCCTTCGTCTCTTGAAATTAATTCATTACTAAAGGTAAGTCCTGGCATAATACCTCGTTTTTTTAACCAATAAATAGAACAAAATGCCCCAGAAAAGAAAATACCTTCAACACAAGCAAAAGCAATTAATCTTGTAGCAAATGAAGACCTTTTATCATTAATCCATTTAATGGACCAGTCAGCTTTTTTTTTAATACAAGGATAATTATTGATTGCTTCAAATAATTTGGTTTTTTCTCTTTCTTCCTTAACTAATGTATCAATTAAAAGAGAGTATGTTTCACTATGTATATTTTCCATCATAATCTGAAATCCGTAAGCAGCACGAGCTTCAGACAATTGAACTTCATTCATAAATCTTTGTCCAAGATTTTCCAAAACTATTCCATCACTGGCGGCAAAAAACGCCAATATATGTTTTATAAAATGTTGCTCTTTTTCAGTAAGAGTAGTCCAATGTTTGACATCTTTGGAAAGGTCAATTTCTTCGGCGCGCCAAAAGCAGTCCATTTGTTTCTTGTACATTTTCCAAATATCAGCATCTACAATGGGAAACATAACGTAACGATTGTCATTTTCAGTAAGAAGAGGTTCTTTTTGAGATCTAGACATCCTAAATAATATCGGGTTAGATTTAAATTATTTTCAATAATATTATTTCAATTTTAACTACATAATGCTTTAATTATGAAAAAATAATTCTTTTTATTTAACCTATACTGTAGATAATAACTTAAAAAATAATAGTCTATATTATATATACACTATGGATATTTATGAAAAAGATAATATTTTACAGCAAATAAGAGAACAAATAAATTTAAATAAACAAAATATAGAACTAAAAGGTGGTAATTTAAAGAAAAATCAAAACTCTAATGTGCAAGATATTTATAATATTTTTAAAAATGAACAAAATGAAATTTTAAAAGTAAAAAATAAATTAATAAATAATATTACAAATTTAATAAATGATTTAGACAAAAAAATATTAGAATCAAATTTAACAAATAAAACAGAAAAATTTAAACATGAAAAAGAAATATTAAAAACTATGTTAAAAAATATTCGTTCAAAAAAATTTATGTAATATTTTAATTTGTATATTATTTATATAATGAATTCTATAAAACATTTAAAATATAAAGGAGGTTGGCAAACACCTGAAAAATTAGAAAGTTTATCAAAATCAGTGCCAATAAGAAGTTTAACCAAATTTAAAAAAACTAAAAGAAAAAAAAGAAGAAATAAAACAAAACGAAAACAAAAAAGAAGAAAACAAACAAAAAAGAGAAAACGAAGAAGAAAAAGAAAAAGAAGAACAAGATATAAAAAGAAATAATTTAGGAAATTATATTTAATACAATAAATATAATTTTTTTTTGTCCATTATAATTATAATGAAGTTAAAAGTTCCTGCCATTTTAAAAAACAAGTATGTATGCTATGCCTTAATGGCTTTAGCTGGATTAAATGTTGTCGGTTACGTTACAGTTAAAGCATGGGAATGCCTTGCTTTATTTCTCTTAACTGCTTACAGCACTCACTGCTATTGCAAAAGCACTGGTCTTGCTATCGTAGCTGCTCTTTTCGTTGCTAACTTCGTCTTTGGATGTGGACGTGTCAAGGAGGGTATGGAAGAAGCTATGGAAGATGATGATGAAAAAGCCGCCAAGGCTGCAGCAAAACTCGGAGAAGTAGCCGAAAGTCAAGCCGCTGAAGGTGATGATGATGCTGCTGCTGCCGCCGGTGCCGCTGCTGAAGCTGCTGAGGAAGTAGCAGGTATGTGCTCTGGACCTGACTGCAAGAAGAAAAAGTAAAAAATATTTTAACTATTATTATTTTATATATAATTAATATATAAAATGGCAAGAAAGATGAAAATGAAGATGAAAGTTCCTGGGCTACTTAAAAATAAATATATTTTATATATTTTATTAATTATAGGTATTATTAATGTTTTAGGATATATTGCACTTGAAGATTACAGTTCTCTTGGTTTATTTGTTACAATTGGATTATTATCATCATATTTTAGCAAAAATATGTCAATTAATCTATTATTACCTATTGTTATAACTGGTCTTATGGCTGCAAATAACAAATTTAGAGAAGGAATGAAAAACGAAGACGATAACAAAACCAAAGAAAAAATGATGAATGGAGAAGATAAGTGTAAAGAAGATGAAGACTGTCCTAAAGGAAAAAAATGTAACACTGATGGAAAATGTGTTGCTACGTTCCAAAATAATGTTCCACCTTCATCTCCCGCACCCGTTGATACAGATGAATCCGTTGGAGATAGAATAGACTATGCTTCTACTATGGAACAAGCTTATGATAATTTAAATAAAATGTTAGGAGAAGGAGGCATGAAAAATATTACTGACGAAACAAAAAAATTAGTTAAACAACAAAAAGATCTTATGGGAACACTTAACTCTATGGCACCCGTTTTAAATAATGCTAAGGCTACATTAGAGGGATTAGATATGGGCGACTTAAAAGGCATGCAAGATATGATGGCTGGATTAAAATTACCCGGTATGAAATCAAAAAAAAAATAAAAAGTATAAATTATAAAAACATATATATATAAATGAAAGTCAAATCTTTCTTAAAAAATAAATATGTTTTATATTTCGCAACTATTCTTGGTATATTAAATTTAGTAAAATATATTTCTATAAATGATTTAGATTCTGCAATGTTATGTATTATATTATTTGTATTATCCAGATATTTTAGTAAATTATTAGCATTTAATATTTTATTTGCTTTATCTGTTACATATTTAGTTTCTATGAATAACTTTATTACTGAAGGTTATACTGAAAGAAAAAAGGAAGATGAAGATACTACTACCGAAAAAATGACAACCAAAAAAAAACAAAAAAAATGTAAAGATTGTCCTGATGATAAATGTGTCGATGGTAAATGTGTATCTACCTTTAAAAATAATGTTCCTTCTTCTACTCCTTCTTCTGTTGATGGACATATTGATAAAGATTCTACTGCAGCTAAAATGGAAGGAGCTTTTAACGATTTAGCAAATTTACTTGGAGATGAAGGTATATCAAGTGTTTCAAAAGAAACTAAAAATCTTATAGAACAACAAAAAAATTTAATGGGAACCTTAAATGAAATGGCTCCTGCTTTAAAAGATGCACGTGAAACACTTGATAACATGAATTTACCTTCTATGGATGATATGACTAAATTATTCAAGAAAATTAATAAAAAATAATTATATATATATAATGCCAAAAAGATGCCCACCTGGAGTTATTTGTATTGAAAATATAACTATTATATTTTTAATAAGTCTTGCTTTTTTAGCAACTATGATATATTACAAAATAAATGATAAAAATAACATTGTTGTTTTAAATTCTCATCAAAAAAATGGATTATATCCAAAAACAAGTTCTTTATTTTCCAATGTTCGCTCTAATATTTTAATGAATCCGTTTTCACCTCCTTTAAAAAATAATTATTTTTCAAATGATAGTACTGACCCCAGAGGTATTCCTATAAATATTAATACTCGCGGCTTTGATACAAGTTATAAACAAGTTGGTATATTAACAAGAAATATGCAAAGGCAAGGCGATGAAGTTATATTGGCTATAATGGGAAGACCTTTATACAGTAATAGAAGTAAATGGCAATATTATACTATGAATGATAAAAGTAACGCTATTAAATTACCTATGAGTCATAATGGCAGAAGTTGTACAAATGAATATGGGTGTGATGAATTAACTTCCGGTGATACTGTATATGTTGAAGGATATAATGATGCTTTC
>CEWG01112218.1_pt1 | contig 16613 bp, 18 predicted proteins | sample 361411 | NCBI WGS metagenome assembly CEWG01 (sample SAMEA2622173, study PRJEB7988) | marine metagenome | biome: marine biome (ENVO:00000447); feature: surface water layer (ENVO:00002042); material: "saline water (ENVO:00002010), including plankton (ENVO:xxxxxxxx)" | depth 5 m | reverse complement strand
AAATTTTATTATTGAGTAGTCGATTCAACTGACTCCTCATCATGTTCTATCTCAGTTTGATCATCTGCCTTTAAGTCCTCGACTTTAACTCCAGCATCAATCTTAGTGTATAGATTAATGAATGACTCTTTAGTATCATCATCAAATCTGTTTACACATAACTCAACTGCCTTCAACTTATCATTGAAGATTGAATATGCTTTCGCAATGTGATCAAGTCTTCTTGTAGAAATGATCTCATCTATTCCACCTTCATAGAAAGTTTTTCTGATTACTTCAGACCAAGTACATAGGTTTGTTGCAAACTTCTTATCAACTTTACCATACTTAGTCATTGAACCAAGAACAATCTTTTCCTCTACTTTTTTTGCAGGGTATGGTTGTTCAATAGTCACGGCAAATCTTTCTAAAAATGCCTCGTTCAGAATATTAGTTCCAATGAATCTACCGTCCTCAGAACCTTTACCTTTAGTATTGGCAGTGGCGATAATATTGAAACCTTGTTTAGGGGTAATCCACTTATTTACTTTTTTCAAGTAAACACCTTTACCTTCTAAGACAGGTTGCAAACACATAAGTTTGTTAGAACCTAGATCGCATTCATCTAATAAAAGAGTACAACCTTTGTCCATTGCTTCGATAACAGGACCAGGAACAAACTTAGTCTCACCATTTACAAGTCTGAAACCACCAAGTAAATCATCTTCATCGGTTTCAATTGTAATGTTAACTCTGATTAACTCTTTTTTTGCCTCGGCATGTAATTGCTCGACCATAAGAGTTTTACCATTACCAGATAACCCAGTAATGAATACAGGATAAAACATATTACTTGAAACAACTTGTTTCATAGTTTTGTAATGACCCCAAGGTACAAACCCTTGAAATTTACTAGGAACAAGATTTTCTTTTTCCATATGAGTCGCAAACAGATTTACAACTGCCGCATCCTGTGGTACAGACTTAGGTACCTCTACCGTTTTTTCTGAAACAAGTTTACCAACTGCGGCAACACCTTCAGTAGGTAGTTTGTATTGTCCATGTCCTACTTTATACTCGGACTTCTTTAACCAAGACGGATTTGAAAATCCATTCTTAGTTGCAAAAGTATTAATGTCTGATCTAGAAAGTATAGCACCTTTACCATACTTTTTTGAGATCGCATCAATAAATTTGATCTTCTCACTATTTGTCATAATATACCTCTCTATTGTTTATTATTAATAATAACATAAAAATGGTCGAATTGTCAATGGTCGAATAAGTGTTGATATTCAACATTTCTAGGCAACCATTCCTATGAATTTGTTTAACAATTGTCTGTTTACCGTTTTCGCCTTTAGTGATTTACTGAAAGCAGACTTAATTGAAGATGTTTTAGCACCTTCTTTTATTGTTAATTCCTCTGATTCTATATTCTTACTACCTGTTGGTAAGATATAATATTCATCATATCCTTGAGTCTTACAAACGGCAACTTTATTAGTTCTTAATTCTTTTTGAATTGCAACAATCTTTTTATGATCTGAAGACTTGTAATGATTTAATCTAAATTTACTTTCAATAGTTCTTAGATTAACTCTTCCAGCTCTACCAGAACCTGCAATAAAAAATCCTGTAATACTCATATCTGGTATAATCTTTTTAAGTAATTGTAATAGATAAGTAGTAGTTCTTGTATGATACATCATATCTTTTTTAGTAATTGATTTACCAGACTTTTTGTGAGTCATTGTTGTCATACCATCTGTCCAAGTATCACCGTCTTGTTTCCAAGTATTGTCTGATTGTAATTCAAACTTATCATTACAACTATGACTATCACCGTCTGTTAAAAGAACAAGATTAGATTTTTGTACTTTATATTTTTCAACAAACGCATTTTGAATATCTGGTATTGTCATTAACGCATGATCTAAAGGTGTACCACCAAGATTGTATGTGTGATCAATATTTAATGGTGACATATTCATTTCTCTGTTATATGCATTTCTATTAACCCAATAATCACAATAACCAAGTAAGTATTTCATCATGTCCATTGATTCTTGTTTAGTTTGATCTGAAGTAAAAAACTCAATCAATTTTAAATTTCTTAAATTGTATTCATTGTGTACAGGTTTCTGTACCATTTCTTTTTCATCTGGCATATCCCACCTACTAGTTCTTTCACCATAAACATCTGAAAATGCAAGTACCTGATATGGAATTTTAACTCTTTGACAAAACCAAATTAAGTTATATAATTGTTTTAATGTATCTTCCATATTGTAAGCCATTGAACCAGACCAATCTAATAACATAATCATACCATGATTTGTTGCACCTGGAATAGTTGTCATTTTTGCAAACAAGTCATCATTGAATTTGTAAGTATGAATTTTATTCATATCAAGAGAACCAGTTTTAGAAGTAGTTGCTCTTTTGTATTGATCAGCAGACTTCTTCATTTCAAACTCTTTAACCATATATTGAATAACTTTTTTATTATCATTATATACTTTTAATATTTCTTTATCTAAGTAATTTTTAAATTCTTTTTCAGAAGAATCTACTTTTTGATTCCAATATCTAGTTTTAAAATCATTGTAAACTTTTTTGTGACCAACAACTAATTTATTTAAATCTATTTTAGAAGGTAGATTGATATAAAGATTTTCTTTACCATTGTCATCAATTACTTGACTTACCATTTCTGTTTGTATTGCATCTGTTGCCGATTTAAGATTATTATTTGTACCTTCAGAACCTGATGCCATAGAAGAGGTAGTAGTGTTTTCTTCTTTTTTATCATCATCTGATTTATCTTGTTCTTTACTTTTTTGACTTTCTTGTTTTTGATCTTCTTCTATTGCGTCATTTTCAAGATCGTCTTCCTCATTATCTTCAAAACCATCTATGTAATCATCTTCATCTGATTGTGAAGAATCTGACTCTTTATCTTCACCTTTAGAATCTTTATCTTTTTTACCGATAGAAACCATTTTACTTAATTTTTCTTTTTCTTCTTCTTTTTGTTTGTGGTATCCAGCAATCTCAACTGCAAGTTTTAAAACATCTTCTGGTGTTTTACATGCACCAACTTTATCAGATAATTCTTTTTCTTCTTTTGTAAACTTAACATCGATACCAGTTTTGAAGAAAATATTAATCTTATCGATTACATTTAATTCTTTTAAATCTTTTCCTTTAATACCAAAGAAATTTATATCTAATAATTCTTTATATCCTTTTTTGAAATTAGTAATAGAACCAGGGTATTTTTTCTGTATCATTGCTTCGATTCTAGCATCTTCGATAACATTAACAACAGACTTATCAATACCCTGTTCTCTTATTTTGTCAATCATATTTAAAGGAGTCCAAAGTGCATGTGCAACTTCATGACAGACAAACATGTCATAAAGGTCATTGGATATTGAATCTTTGAATATAGGTAAAACTAATTCTCTTGTTGCGACATTGAAAGATGCCGTTTGAGTTTTTTTGTGTACTACATGAATATTTTCTGTAGCAAGTAATTTTGCAATTGTTGATTTATGGTCTGAATTTGTTTTCACATTAACCTCTTTCTGTATCATCTTCTTTATAATGACAGGTTAATACGATATTGTCAAGGGTTCAAAAACCCCTTATAAATCAAGGTTTTTTAGTACAACCTCTGCGATAAATCTATGTGCATCCTCATTTGGATGGGCATCTATACCATTGATTCTGTAATCCATATGTCCATATTTCTTAACTAATAATTGATACATAGAATATCCACCTAATCCTTTCCATATAGGAAACCCTAAGAATTTACTTTCATCCAATAATAGTGATATTGGATTCTTTATAAAATCTAACTCTCTTTGTTTTCTTTTACCAAACTCTATTTTAGTACTAATCTCTTCATCTAGACTTTGATCTTCTTTTCTAAACTTATTATATGGTGGCAACATTTGAAATTGTAAAAAATTAATTCCTTGTTCTTTACAAAAACATTGTAATAGATACATCATCTGTAAAGTATCATTCTGTATATCTTTATCTTTAGGAAATTTTGATTGTATAGATTTATACCACTCATCAACAAATGTTTCATTATGAGGTATATCCTTAACAAGTTTATCTCTTGCATCATCTATTTTAGGAATAACCGTTCGCCATGGTGAATCTGTAAAGTGAAAATTATCTGTTAAAATATCTTGTCTTGTCCATTCTGTCCATGCAACAATAACATATGCAATATCTTTAGCATCATGTTTCAATACCTCTTGAATTACATTTGATAATATTTTTCTATTACCAGAACCACATCTTGCAGTATTGATTATATTATAACCTTCAATGTATGCAGGCCACATTTTAAAACTCATAGGATTAGGTTGTGCCTTTTCTGGCATAGCATAATCTGTAAATGAACAACCACCAACTATAATTTTTTTAGATTTCATTATACAAATACTCCGCCCATTCTTTATGTGCTGTTTCTGTTGGATGAAAATCATCTGTCATCCTACTTTTATCTTCTTGTATATAATGCCACATACTATATCCACCTAATCTTTTAAAGAATGGCCATCCAATAATTTTTTCGTAATCTATATTATCTTGAATAGTTTTTAAAAAGTAATCTTGATAATAACGCTCATCATTTGGCGATGGTGCTAATGCACTAAACATTCTATAATCTACATTATGTTTTTCTAAAAATGATTGCATCATAAGTATATCTGAAAAATATCTATTCATATGTTTTATTGGATTTGGATGGCGACCTACTATATCTGCATGAAACAATCTTTGTCTTGCCATATCTGTCAATGCAATAATAACTAAAGCATTATCTGTCTTTTTTTCTAATATAGTTTTTGTTGTTTTCATAAAGATTGAATTATTTGAATAACCACTTTTTCCATAATTTTCAACTTCTAAATTAAGTTTCTTACCTAAGTATTCAGGCCAATATAGTCTTTGTGCTCTATCTGTTCTTTTTGTAAAACTACAACCAAACGCATATAACTTAGAATACTTTGACATTATATTTCCTTTCAAAGTCTTGACCGTCTTCCCATGTATTAACTATAGGTTGTCCTTTAATATTTAAACTAGTATTTAATAACATAGGACATCCTGTTTTGTCATACCATTCTTCTAAGATAGGTCTAATAACTGACTTACAATCTTTTTCTACTACTTGTACTCTCGCAGTTCCGTCAACATGTGTCACAGATTTAAGATCATGTTTTGCTTTACATACAAACTGCATGTATCTATTTTTTCTACCTACAAAGTAATCATCAAAATGTTCTTCTAAAATAGAAGGTGCAAAAGGTCTAAACTTTTGTCTTTTCTTAATTTCATTAACCGTATCTTTTATATCTTCTCTAGGGTCTGCAATCAATGATCTGTTTCCTAATGATCTTGGGCCAAACTCTGCTCTACCATTTGCGATACCACAATAACTAAATTTTAATAAGTGATAAACAACTTGTTTAGGATTAATAGGTGAATCAATATTATAACCTAGATATGGGTCTTGCCAATTTAGTTTTTTCTTTTCTACTAATGCAGCTGCACCAAGACTAGAACCTGCATCACCTGGTGATGGCATAATCCAAATATTAAATCTATCTGGTATTCTACTATTGGCAACACAATTTAAAGCACAACCTCCCATTAATACTAAATTACTATACTCACAATATTTTAATAATTGTAATAGTTTTACTTCATATAAGTTTTGTACAGACGCAGCCAAATCATATGGATGTGCAAGTGGTTCGTAAAATCCTATACCTCTATGATTGTTTTGGTATAATAAATTTTCTAGATTATACTTTGGTTCACCGAATGCAGACATACCCATAACAATATATTCTTCTTCATTTGGTTTAAATCCTAATCGTTTTGTTATTGCAGAATATAATAGACCAAGTGAATATGGATACTTCCATGATTTAATCTTTTTCATTTTATTATCTTTGCATTCCCAAATAGATATAGTATCCCATTCGCCAATTGCATCAATAACAATTACATTACATTCATTAAAGGGTGAAGTATAATAACCTGCAGCCGCATGTGTTTCATGATGCCCAAAGTAATTATCATACTTTCTTTTTGGTGTTGTCCACTTTTGACCTGCAAATAATCTTCTTGTATTTTTTAGAAATGGTTTTTCGTAAAAAGAAATACTATCACTATCTACTAGTTGATCTTGATGAACCCACTTATCGTTTTTTACTCTAGAGTATCTTTCACTATGCGATGCATATTTAATATCTTGTCCGTCTAAAATAGTTAAGGCTGCATCGTGAAATCCCTCAGAGATACCTACATTAATCTTCGTCTTCATAGATAAAACTCACAGACTTGTCTTTCTTTGGTTTGTAAAAAATATATTTTATTCTATCGATATAAAATAAAAAATATAACTTAAACAATCTTAGTTTTTTTCTCATTATACTATCCTACTAAAATTTTGTACTTTTTCAAATCTAATACTATTTCTAAACTTATCTGCTAGTTGATCACCTTTGTGTGATATAACAAAAGTATTTTCGCCTTCTAGTGTATTTAATATTCTTAGAAACTCATCTGTTCCTGTTGTATCTAAACTACTATCAAATATTTCATCTAGTATTAAAAGGTTTGTATTTGTACTATTCTTCATCTTGGCAATCGCTCTCCATGTAAACAATAATGCTAAGTCAATTCTCATTTTCTCACCTTCACTGAAAGATGCATAATTAAATGTGTCTCTAAATCTAGACTTAATTGTTTCATTAAAGTTTTCATCTAATTGAAAGTTTACATAGAAGTCCATTGACATTAAATACTTATTGATCAATTGATTCATGATTGGTAGATATTGTTTAATAATCTTAGTTTTGATACCTGTATCATTTAACATTTCTCTAGCAGTATTAACATAAACCATTTCTTCTTTTGTCTCTGATCGTTTTGCCTCAACTCCTTTACATTCGTTTTTCATTTGTTGAAGTTTCTCTTCATCTTTCTTAGAAACTTTACCTTCTTGATATTTCTTAATATCTTCATTTAGTTTATTATTATATTTTTCTAATTCTAAAATAGATGATAATAGTCCAGCTCTTTTTGCTTCTTTAGATTGAATATCTTTTAACGCTTCACTAACTTGTTTTGCTTGTTGTTTTACTTTATCTATTTCAGATTTTAATTTAGTTGCACCTTCAGATATTTCATTTACTTTATTGTTTCTTTCATCAACCATTTGTTGTTTATGTTGAGTATCTATATCTTGGTGACATGTAGGACAATTATCTTTATCTGTAAAGAATTTTAGTTCTCTAGTTAATTGTTTATGTTTCTCTGTTAGTGTTGATCTAACATCCCTAAGTTTTTTAAGTTTACTTTCTATTTTAACTTCGTCTTGTATTTGTGTTTTTAATTCTGTAATTTGTTGTTCAAGTGTTTTACTTTCAGTTGATCTTTCCCCAATAGCAGTATTGTTTAAATGAAGTGTTTCATTCTTATCTTCGATTAGTGAATCTTTATCTTCTTTAATATCTTTGATATAGTTTTCTTGTAGTGCTATCTTTTCAACTGCAATATTAAATTGATAGTCTAAATCTTTTGCTTCATCTGTTAAATCTTTTAGTTTAGTTTTTAATAACATATTCATCAATGAGAATATTTTTATATCTAATATCTCTTCGACAACTTCTCTTCTATGTACAGACCTTAATTGCATAAATGGTGTGAAGGCTGCATTACCAAGAATTACAACTTGAGTAAATGAACGATAGTTTAATTTAAGGACTTGTTGTTCTAAAAACTTTTGATAATCTCTAGAGTTTGCTTCTTGATTGATCAATACATCATCACAATAGATTTCAAACTTATTAGGTTTGATACCTCTGACAATACGCCACTCTTTAGTTCCTATCTTAAATTCTATCTCAACAATAGTATCTGTACCATTGACCGTATTAACTAATTGTGATTTAGAAATAACTCTAAATGGTTTACCAAACAATGCAAAACATAACGCATCAAGAATAGTAGATTTACCACTACCATTCTCACCAACAATCAATGTTGATTTTTGTCTATCTAGTATTATGTTGGTAAAGTTATTACCAGTACTTAAAAAGTTTTTCCATTTAATAGATTTAAAGTGTATCATAATTTTTAATTACAAACCATATCAATATTGTTATTACTAAAAATGTTTTAGTTTTAATATTTAACTTTGCAAGATTCATTCCAATATTAAATCCTATAAAGACTAACATGTAAAGAAACATTAAATAAGAAAACATCATAGAGATCATAAAATATATTCAAAGTTTTGTGTTTCCTCATTTATGTGTACTTGTTTTGCACCATTCTTAATATGAAAGTGTGTTGCCATTGGTGTAAGTGGCGATAGTGTGACTAGTCTTTCAATCTTATTTTTCTTTGCCCAATCACTTAATTTTTTTACTATCTCTTTACCTGCACCTCTCTTACGAGACCATACCGTATATGCAACTCCAACTTTACCGTCCTTAACTCTAGACATGTAATCCATTTCTCTAACCGTGAAAGGTACCTCTGGGCAAAATGCAACACAGATAATTGCTTCAATCTCATCGTTGTATTTTAATCCAAAGATTTTTCTACCATGTGTAATTCTAAAACCTAAAGTTAACTCAGGTCTTACTGGGTCTTCATCCACATCAATATTATCTAATTCAACTAACTCAGTTCCTTTTACCCATCTAAAAAAATCATCTACTTTGTTTTTGTACATCTTCATATTTGATTACCCCAACTATCCCAACCTTTTCTTTCTCTTCTTGCAAAGAGTTCGACATATGGTCCGTCTAGTAATTGTTCAATCCTATCATATACCACATCAGGTTTTCTACTATGTTCTTGTCTTTTATCAATCACTAATTGTTTAACTGATTTTGAAATTCTTTTTGGTTTACCTTTTGTTGCAAGTAAACACATTTCGGGGTTCGCTCTTGTCCAATAACCTAATCCTGTAAACATACCTAAATCATTTTTATTTTGTTTCGCCCAAGTAAATCCTACCGTCTTATATTTGAAACCCCACGCTTTAATAACTTCCAAAGCTTCTGGCAACATTGGGTCAACTGCCCACATGAGCAAAGTACAATTGTCATCAGCAAGATCACTAACAGGTAAATTACAAATATCAGATATAGACATACAATTATAATGCTGTGTAGCATTACGCCCATCACCTTTTGAAGAATACGATTTAAAATGCCATGGTGGGTCTGCATAAATTACCTTATACTTAGAGTTCCAAGTCTTGAGCTTCATTATATAATCCTCGCATGATAGACTTTAATCTATCTTTATTCAAATCAATGTCTAACTCATCGATGTATTTGTCTAATAGTTGTGTTGTATCTTCAGCATGTTTAACAATATCATCTGATACATTGTCAGCACTTGCGTCTGAAAAATCTTCTACAATTTTAACTTCATGTGCATCTGCCTTTAATAGTCTATCCATAAACATATCAAACTTATATAAATCTTTTTTATTTACTACAATTACTTTTACATACTTTTTAGAATATTTTTTTACATCATGGTTATCATAATCTTCTTGCGTATCATCGTAGTAAATTTTTTCGTGTATTGTAAATGGATTTAAAATTCTTTCTAATTCTAATGTTTCTGTATCAAAGATATGGAAACCTTTTTTATCTTTCCAATCATTCCAATAAATCTCATATGGATTACCTAGATAATAAATTTGTCCGTCATCTGACTTATGGTGGAAGTGACCAGAGAATACCGTATCAAACTTTCTAAAGATTTCTTTTTCATAACCTGTATCACTAACTTGTCCTTTATGCATTTGGAAACCTTTGATTTCTAAATGACCCATACATATCTTTGCTTTAGTTTCATCAATCATACCCATAGAGTAAACATAGTTTTGTGGATTAATCCATGGCAAGAATAAAATATCTAATCCACCTATATTAACATCTGTTGCATCTTCATATAAATGAAACTTATTAGTTGTGTGTCCTATAAGTTCTTTTAGTGAGTTTACTTCATTTGTATTTTTATAATATATGTCATGATTACCAACTAGACAATGAAAGTCAACTTTTAAATGTTTTAAAGGTAATATAAATCTTTCTCTAAAATTTTTTGCTGTTTTAAATGAAACATACTTACGCCTATCCATAAGGTCACCCAAATGTAAAACCGTTGTAATATTATTTTGTTGTAGATAAGGAAAAAATACACCTTCGTAAAACTCATAGAAATAATTATCAAAGTTTTCATTATCATTTCTAGCACCAAAGTGTGTATCAGTTATAATTGCTACTTTCATTTTTTATCTTCCATATACTTTTCTAATCCTTGAGGATAATCTTCTTTATGTTTTTCTTTTGTTTTGTAAACAGGTGTATCTGGTAGCATTACCATAGGGTCAAATCCTTGTATATTATAAGAGTTTGTATCACCTGGAAGTGTATCATATGTTCTATACTCTTCCTTTTCAATAATTTTGTGTTTGATGTGAGTTTGTTTCTTTTCTTTTTGTATTCTTCTAATAAACGCATAGTAGATTATCTGTGTGAAGTATGCAAAAGGATTATTAGATTTTTCAGGGTTAAAGTTGTACAAGTATTGTAAACAATTTTCAATACCATCTGATACCATTTCATCTTTGTAAGTATAGTTTACAAAGTTTGGTTTATATGATAGACCATTTGCTATCTTTAAAAAACATTCACCTATGTAATGTGGAACAGGAGGTCTTTCGTCACCACACTCTTCAGCTTCTTTACAAAGTTCTTTGAATGCTTTCATTGCCTCAAACAATTTCTTATTATCGACATAATGTTCTTTTTGACTTTTTGATTTTGCCATTTCTTTTTATATCACCGATTTATGATTTTGTCAAGGGTTAATTGTAGATTCGTTTTTTTATTTTGTCCCACTCTGCATCTTCCATTTCATCCATGTAGTCGTCAAATTCGTCACGCTGAGTTTGAATTGGTGTTGGTCTTTTTCTTTCTTTGACTCTCCATTCTTTTGGAGTCTTATCTCTATTCTTCTTAAAGACTTCATATTGTTTCTTATAGAATGTTTTTAAACCTGGTGATGCTGGAACAATTGTGACAATAGATGATTTCATAATTCTAATGCTAGTGTCCTCTGAATATGGATGCAACCAAGAAGATAATGATAGAGTATCTATTACACCCTCATCGGTGACCATAGGTCTAGTATCCATTTTAAACGGATTAACAAGGGTTGTAAAATCACCCTTAGTGTTTTTGGAAATGTCGGCAACAATGTCGTCACCGTTAGTTAGTTTTATATAGTACATATAATACCCTTTTTAATCGAAGAATAAGACACGCTAAGTGGGTGTAAATGATTTATCATAGATTGACCTTATCTATTCTATAATCAAACTCTTCTTCATTGTAAATATTTATCCTTTCTTCAAAGTGTCTTAAAGTAAAGTTTTTTTTATTTTTATATGATAGGTCATCTGATATATCATACAAAGTCACATCGTTTTTAGTTTCGCTTTTTCTTAATCCTCTACCAATAGATTGTAATACTCTAATCCTTGATTTACTTGGTGATGCAAATATAACATTGTTAATATTCTTAATGTTAATACCAGTAGAGAATGTTCCATAAGAAGCTATAATTAAACTCTTGTTTGACTTCTCTGTTAGTCTTCTTACTTTTTCTCTTTCATGTGCGTCAACACCACCATATACAAAATGTAAATCTCTATCTAGTTTTTGACATAGTTTATATAATACCATACCATGTTTCTCAACCATTTGATATAGTAATAGTGTATTACCTTTTAAAGTGTCGCATAGATTAAATAAAAATTTATTTCTTCTATCATGTGAAATTAAGTATTGTATCTCATCTGCATAATTACTATCTTTAAGAGATTTTGATTCTTCTTCTTTGTGTTTTAATAATAAACATACAACATTTAATTTTGCAAGAGTATCACTATCCATAAGCTCTTTTGTTGTAATTACTTTTTCTGCTTTACCAAACAATCCCTCTAATACTAATCTATGTGTTTGTGTTCCGTCAAGTGTTCCTGTAAATCCAAAACGGTATGGACAATCTGTAAGTTTTTCCATAATGTTTGTTAATGATTTTGCTTTGAACAAATGTGCTTCATCCCCAAACACTACACCATAGTCTTTGAAAAATTTCTTTGGAAGTTTATATAAAGATTGCCATGTAGATATGACAACAGGTTTGTGTGTTTCTCTATCATGACCTGAATAGATTTTGTGTATTTGTTTTGCACTCCAACCATAGTCAACAAAGTCAGAAGCCATTTGTTCTACTAATGAAGTTGTTGGAACAATAATTAAAATTCTTTTATCCATAAGTCTATAAAATCTACAAAGTACATAAATCATATATGACTTACCAGACGCAGTTGGCGATACAAATAATCCACGCTGTTTTGTCAATGCATCCATAATACATTGTAGTTGATAGTCTCTATATTCAAATGGAATTTTTAATGAGTTAATAAATCCAATAACATTTTCCTCTGTGACTTTAGTTTCAGTCTTTACATTATCGTCAAGAGTATATTCGACTTGATTGTTATTTAAAAACTCTTCGATGTATGGAAGTAATCCTACATAGATTGTATTGTTTCGTAATGAGAATAATCTGATCTTGCCGTCCCACATTCTGTTTCTAACGGTAGGCATAAATTTTGCACCAGGCACTTCAAAGGTAAAATAAGTTGATAACTCTTTTAACACCGATGGTTCTGAATGAACATATAGATGAACATCATCTATTTTTTTAATCCAAGTAGTCATCAGCCCATTAATCCAGCTTCAAACTTTTGTGCCTCCAAACAATTTTTAATATCCCAGCCTCTAGAATTGATCGCCTTTAAAACACCATCGATATACTTGACCGTTTCTTCTAAGTAAACTATCTTATTTTCTGCATCTATGATTTCTTGATCTGATTCTATGTAAACTGATAAATCTGTTTTGAGTACTTTTAAGTCAAATGGTTTTGTTGCATATACTTTGGCATCTGCTTTTCCACCATAGTATTCCCACTTTTCTCTGTATAGTCTTTTGTATTCGCCTTTTGCTTTTGCAAGTAAGAAAGCAAAGTTAGTTTTGTAATCTAGGAATTTTGCGTATAGCTCTTGTCCTCGTAAACTCTCTGTATCAAGATGATCTCTATTTACGGGTAATTCTTTCTCTACGATTTTTTTTAATTCGTCTAATGTCATAATATAATTTGTACACTAAAAAGTGTTTAATGTCAAGGGTTTTATTTACCCGAGACCCATTTCCATTCATCCTCTGTATAAGGCATCATATCATCGCTCCGTTGTATGTAAGATTATAGTTTAGTAATCGTATAGTATTTATATTGAAACTCTGCTGATGCTCTTAAATATTGTACATCTGTTTGTTCCTGTGAAAATTCTAATGCTGATAATGATACAGGATACAAGTCTTCAAACTTAACCTCTGCAATAGGATTGTTTTTATTTGTAAGTAGTGTCAAGGTTGCATCTGAAAACATTGCGTTTGCCTTTGTAGATTTACCTGGCACTGAATCATTCTTTACACCTAGTTTACTTTGTGGTGTCACTGATTGATTTGCTCTGAAACTAGTAAACTGATCTCTTGATTGTGGGAAACCAATTGCATTTAACCATTTCTGTATTTCAATAAAGTTTGTAAACTCTTCATTTACAAGAAATCCAATAGATAAGTTTTCGAATGTTAACTCATCACCCATAACAGGAATTTGTTTTAGAGGTGTAGGAATAACTGCCTCACCAAGATTGATACCTGGTAAATTACAATTAGTAATAAAGAATTGTACTTCTGGTAATTGATTAATCTTTAATACAAACTGCGTTGGTGATGCATAGTCGATACTATCTGGTTGTCTTCTTATAGTCATATTACTATTTATCTTCCTTGTCTAGATCATTCCACTCTTTATCTTCAGACGCTCGTTTAAGTTTCTTCTCGTTTTCTGTAAGAAATTTTAGTTTCTTAGAAACTTTATCCATTCTTTTCTCAACATTTTCTAATGGATTAGGTTTGAAATACCATGCTAGTGATATTATGATACCAGATAGTATTAGACCTGATATTAATATTCCTAGTAATTCTTTGTATGGTGATTTCATATTGTTATTTAGGGAAATAAAAAAAAAGGGGCCGAAGCCCCTTTTTTAAGTTTTGTATCAACAAGGATTACATTAAGTTTGTGACTTTAACTCTTCTGTAATATTTGTTTGAGTTAGCCGAGATAGAGATTGCTCCATTCGCTCCAGCTGCTACCGTTCCTGTGTGGAATGGGTTTGCAGCGATACCGTATCTAGTTTTGAAACCGATTTTCGGTTGGAATGAGTTTTCTCCAACTGCTCTAACCATTTGTAGAGGTACATATGGGCAGTAGAACATACCAGCATCGTACGGTGATGTTCCTTTGTATCCTACCACATAGTATTGTGAAGCCGCAACATTAGCTGCATACGGGTCAACATATACTTTGTATCTACCGTTAAGTACACCAGCGAAAGTTGTGCTTGTGTCATCAACATTTAGGTTATTGTTAAGAGCAGGTGTGTAATCTAATACACCAGCCATTTGTAATGCAGACGCAACATCAGCTGAAGTGATAATCATATTACCTTTTCCTCTTCTGATTTGTTGTCCGATTGCGTTAGCGTCTCTTTCTATTGCAAATAATAGTCCTTTGAATTTCTCAACTGACCATCTTCCGTTTGAGTCTGTATCTAAATCAAAAATACCAGCAGTTGTTGTATTTACCGCAGCGCCTTTTACAGCAGAGTTGTAAATATTTCTTACTACTTCTCTGTTGATCTCTGTTAAGATTTCAGCAGATAGTATGTTTGCTAATTCAGTCTCAGCGTCTAAACCATGGATTGCTTTTAAGTCTTGAGCCAATTCCATTGTGTATTCAGCTTTTAACGCTCTTGATACAGCAGTCACAGTGTGCTTCTCGATTGAGAATGCCATTTCTGCAAATTCGTCTGTACCATCACCTAATGTCTCTGCCTGAGCAGTAGTCATACCAGTCACCGTTGAATAAGTGCCTGCAGATGGTGAGTCGTTAAGAACAGCAGGGTTAGTGCCTGATTGGTCACCTCCACCTGTGTTTCCAGCTGCGTCTTGGTTTGATAAGAATGGAATCTGTTCGTCAACTAATGCTTCTGCACCGTCGCCAGATGCTGCTCTTGCTCTCATTGCAAAAATCAGACCTGTTGGGCCAGTCATTGGTTGTACGCCACAGATGTCGTATGCTATTAAGTTAGGCATACTTCTTCTTACTAGTGAAATTAGGATTGGGTCCCAATTATCAACATTAGCGCCAGTTGCGTTAGTAGGTGCAGCTTCACCTAAGAATGCTCTGTCTTCTCTCATTGCTTTTTCTTGGTTTTCCAAGATCAAAGTAGTAACAGCTCGTCTGTAAGAATCCTCGATTTTTGGTAAATCAGAGTGTTCTAGGACTGGCTGCCACTTTTCTTGTAGATGTTGTGTTTGAAACATTTTGGTTTCTCCTTTATCTATTATTAATTGCCGTTGTTTACAGCAGTTTTACCAATTGCATTAATATATTTTGCCATTGGGGAACCCTCTGTAATGTCCTGTACAGCGGTGCCAGTTTCTACTTGTTCATTATCAATATTTTTTGTTTCTGCTTTTTGTCTTGGGAAGTAAGACTCTTTGATTGTGTTAAGCTTTTCAGCATAACCTTCTTCGTTAGAGTACTCTACATCTTGAGACAAAGTTTGAAACTTCTCAATCTCTGTATCAGTTAAGTCCGATGAAACATCGTTCATAACTTTTTCTTTAATTAAAGATGAATTAGCTTCTTTCGCTTCAACTACTTGTTGAATTGTTTCTTCTAATTTTTTCTCTAATTTAGAAATTTTATCTGCCTGATCTTCAAGTACATTGTACTTTTCATTAGGCACATCGATATAGTGATCTTCAAATAATGTTTTAAGACCTGAAATGAAATCTTCAGCGATCTCGCCTTTAAGTCCTCTTTCAAGGGCAAGCTCGTTTTCTTTCATCCATTCTTCTACAACATAATTTAAATAGTTATCGACTTTTTCTGTTAAAGAGTTTCTATTTTCAGTTTGAGCTTCAATTAACTCAGAAGCATATTCATCTTCTAGTCTTTTGATCTCTGATCTGATTTTAGATTTTACAGCAGTTTCGAAAATTGTTGCTGCTTTAGATTTAAAGTCTTCAGATAGATTTGAGTCAGAGTTTAAAAGAGCATCTACATGTTCTTTTACATCTACTGATTTTAATCTTTCTTCAGTCTTAGCATCTTTCTCTATATTTTGTTCTTCAGACTTTTTAGACATTTTGCCCATCATTTCTTTCATCTTCATAGCATTTAATTTCTTCATGCCATCAGACATTTCTTTGAACATTTCGTCTTTAGTCTTATTCATAGACGCTTTCATATAAGAAGCATATAACTCAGACATTTCATCTTTTTTCATAGACTTCATTGCCTTCATCATTTGTCCTTGCATTTCTTCAATGTCAACGACTTCTTCTTTT
>CEWG01111143.1_pt1 | contig 16620 bp, 11 predicted proteins | sample 361411 | NCBI WGS metagenome assembly CEWG01 (sample SAMEA2622173, study PRJEB7988) | marine metagenome | biome: marine biome (ENVO:00000447); feature: surface water layer (ENVO:00002042); material: "saline water (ENVO:00002010), including plankton (ENVO:xxxxxxxx)" | depth 5 m | reverse complement strand
ACCTTAGAAAATACCTCTGGAAAGTATTCCTGGATGAAAGAGAAGCGATATAAATCGATGTTTAGAGATATTGAAGACAAGATACAAGGTGCTATTGGAAAGGGTAGTTTTGAGTGGGTTGACCGACGAGTTTTCGATCAGGTGTTCGACAGACTAACATTGATGTCATTGTATAAACTAATGAAAAATGGAGTAATCGATACCTTAGATTTCCCTGTCGCAAGAGGTAAGGAAGCCCATGTATTCCACGGTACAGACATTGATGGCAAGCCAGTTGCTGTAAAAATATTCCATACTTCGAATGCGGTGTTCAAGAATTTAATGCAGTATATCGAAGGAGACCCTAGATTTACCGGCCTTAGAAGAAGACATAGAGACCTTGTCGATATTTGGGTTCGTAAAGAACAAAGAAATCTTACTAGATTAGCAAAATGGGGGTTGCGAGTTCCCAAACCTCTCGGCTTGCACAAAAACGTCTTGGTGATGCAATACCTCGGTAATGAATCCTCTCCATTCCCCAAACTTCGTGAGGTCAAAGTTGATAATCCAGCCCCGGTTTACGACGAGCTATTGGAATTCTTAGCGGTTTCTTGGCAGAAAGCCAATCTTGTTCACGGAGATTTTTCCCCATTCAATATCTTGTGGAATGAAGATGACCAACCAGTTGTGATCGACGTCGGTCAAGGAGTAGTACAATCCCATCCCAAAGCACAGGATTTCCTTGTTAGAGATGTTACCCGATTGGTTGAATGGGGTAAGAAAAACAATCTTGATGTCGACCTAGCAGAAGCGATGTATGATGTTTTGAATATGGACTTAAGTCATGTTAAAGAAGTTCCAATCGATTGATTATTCTTCTTCCCAATTAATCGTTTCATCGTCCGAAAGTTGCATCATTTCTTCAACTGCTTCTTCGTCTTCGGGATCTACCTGTGATGCTTTCATTCTTCTCGAGCGTCTGTCGCTAATATCGGACAGTCCGGGTACCAAGTGCTCAAAGCCAGTACTTTCAGTTTCGTTTGATTTCAATTCAATACTTTCCAGAGACCTGTTGGACAGTTTTGCTCTTCTTCTGTCTTTCTCTAAATAACTCAACACGGAACCATGTTCTGAGCCACCAGCAAGCATTTCAATGGCTTGTCGTGCTGCGAAAAGTCCGTCTTCCTCTCCGATGATTACGACAGTAGATTTGTAAATAGTTATTTCAGTGTCAGTAAGGTTTTCAATTAATTTTCTAATTTTTCCTTGACTTCCAATAATTCTTGACCTTATTCTACGCTGTTGGTTTGAACGTTTACCGACAAAATTCCGCAAATCGACCATTTCGAAGAAGTGTTGGTCTTCAAATAAACGTAATGCAGCCTTTGGAGCCATTCCTCGACCGATCGCTTTGATAACATTGGGTAATTTCATCGCTTTGATTGGGTCATAGGAACCAACTTCGCCCCAATAGACTTCAACTTCTCCAGTAACAGAGTCAATGTTCAATTCTTTACAACCGGCTGAATTCCTTAGCGATTTTGCGGTTGAGCCTCCTGCCCCAATCAGGACAGCAATCCTGTCTTTGGGAACTCTAGGTAATGCTTGGCGCATAATCCTGCCAATAGCCCTTCTCTTTTCAATCTCTTGTTCTGTTAGCGACAAAAGAAATAAACAGAGATGTTATGATTATCATCAACAATGACGGTGCGAAAGAAGGGGCATCGATAATACTGCTAATTGTAGCACCGGTTACCACCATGTGGTTCTTATTGTTCGATTCATCGAATTCATCGATGACATTATTCGGGTCGATTACCAACCGGAGGTCGTATTGACCAGAACTTGGAACAGTATAATTCCAAATTAGTAATTCGCTGGAATCTGAAAGAGTGCCCGAACCTAGAGTTCTAGATTCTAAAACCGTCCAAGATACTGCAGATGTTCTGTCTGCCGGAGCAGATTCTAATTGTACAGTTACCCCTCCACCATAACTTTCACTGGTCTCAAGTAGACTTGTAATAGTTACATTGCCACTACTTTCACCTGGTTTTACAATCAATCTATCTAAATTTGTTTCACTTATATTCCACGATAGGTCGAGACTTGGAAGAATTTGATATGAAGCGGGTGAAGTGGTTATTGAGTTGCCCGCAAGATCAAAAACGTGGGCTCTAAGCATTAGATACTGCCTAGATTTGGTTACCCAACTAGACTGGGCGACAACTCCTGTTAGTCCTGTACTTGAGATTTGCTGCCAGCTTCCTGAAAGGTCAGGTGTTTGTCCAACCCCGTTAGAATCAAATCCATATTCGATGTATGATGCGCTAGTATCAATACCTGATGTTGAATCAAGTGCGGAAAATTCCACAGGTACTGGACCTATTCTATCCGTGGTAATCTGCTCGACATTCCAGCCGATTTCTTCGGGATTTTCAGTATCGATTTGTATACTTAATTGCGCCTCAGGACCTACATTACCAACTCTATCAGTCGCACGGACTGAGACGGAGTTAATCCCTTCATTCAAAGTAAGCGAGTACGTATCGCTAGTCGTAGATGTCCAAGTTACTCCATCTGTACTTACCTCACTAAAATCAACTCCGCTACCTTGTCCATCATCAGCACTGATTATTAGCCCAGAAAGGGTAATTGTTGAGGTGTCATGCCAGTTAGAATTGTCTTGCACTGTAACCGAATTAAGGCTGGGGCCAGTCCGATCGATTCCAATAAAGATAGTTTCAGAAGCGGTCAAACCAGAATCGTCGTAAACGGTAATTCTGGGGTTCCAGGTTCCTTCTTGCATATTTCCTGACGACCAATCCCAGCCATAGGATATTGAACCAGGACCATCATTTGGCGGGGTGCTAGGACCAGGAACATTAACTAAACTAGCCCTAAGCAAATCATCATCGATTGCTCCCCATCTAAATTCAAGAGTGCCAGTTGATTCAATATTAAACCACGCTCTATCATTCGCAGAGTCACCGGTTCCTGTAACTGGGTTGAGAACGGTAAAAATTGTAATCTCTGGAACTTGATTATCGATGGTAAAAGGATTAGAGTTTTCTACTACATTTTCTTCAGCTGTAGCATCGAATGCAGTGGCCCTTAAGGTGTAAGTTCCGTTGGTGTAGGTTGTAGTATCGAGATGTGTTAGCCACGGTGAAGAAGTCAAATTTGTCACGGTAGTCCAAGTTACTCCGTCAGAAATTTCAACCAAAAGGGATGAAACAGTTCCAGTGCCTCCAAGCGAAAATGAAACAGTGAATAGTCCAGTAACACTTTGTCCATTGCTGGGTCCATTCGAGTAGGTAATGGTGACATCAGAATTCGTGAATTGTGATTTATTTTCAGTGAGTTCGGACGGTGGATAAGAATTGTTTTCTATTTGACAAATTATCGGTGATAGTAGAATAATTCCAAGAATTATAGCCACTCCCACTCTGCGCATGTCATTAAGAGATTCGGGGTTATCCTTCAATGCTCCCCTTGTAAAAGCATATTTTTGATAAATTATAGAAAAATATGGTAATGCGGAGAATGAAAATTATCGCTTATGTGGCTAAATTTTCGCTATGTTTAGAGATGGGTTCAAGTGCTTTGCAATATGTCGATGTTGTATATGGCAGGGAAGTGGCAGGCAATCGTTGGCTTGATGATACTGAGTGTAGCAACTCTTCCTATTAACGCAGGCGCTTATGATAGTAATGGAATCGAGGCCTCAGAAGCCCAAGTTACTTTGAGTCCTTCAACAGGTCTGACTCAAGGAGATTCTCTCACTGTGTATCTAACATTAACCAATACTTTACAGTCTGACGCTTTCGATGTAGAATACGCTTTTTTCAAGAATGATTACACCTCGAGCCAACAACTATTGAGAAGCGTAATTGACATTTATGCACAGGATAGTCAAACAGTGTCAGTAACATGGGATAATTTACAGGAAAGTGACAGTCGAGTCTGGATAGTTTTTGAGTATGGAGGTTCTGAGCAATCTTTCTTCATGGACTTTGATGTCGCAGGACTACCTAACCTACGAATAATACAGTCGGAGTTATCACCTCCGTCTGGAATAAATTCAGGAGATACAGTTCAACTTTCGACTCTGGTGAAAAATACTGGATCTGAGCCAGCACAATCTAGTACCTTGCATATCGACTTTCCAGCATCATTAGTCGACCAAGAAATTCCTACCTCGGCGTTAACTCCCGGTCAAGAAGAATGGATTAATACAACCTTTACTGCACCACAGAGTAATTCTTATTCGATTTACGTGACGCCAGATTTCCATGATGATATTATTGAAGCTTCGGAAAGTAACAAAGTGGAAACCGTTAGTTTAATTGTCGAACCCAGGATGGATGTTTACCATCAAGAAAATATCACAATCACTTCAACAGAAGGCGCTATAGAAGGTCCGTGGACCATATCAGGTAAGTTAGCAAGAACGGGTGGCAGCGGAACAACTGTGGTTCCAATGTGGATAGAAATTGCTACCGGGCAGGGCGGGATAATTACTGCCCAACCATTTGATGTAACTCTACAAGGTGCAGGATATGCAGAGCAAGCATGGTCTTACATTCTAAATTCCAGTATAGTTAGTTCACTCTCAGCCGGGGCATATACATTAGCAGCACAAATCGATCCGTTTGACGACCCTAATTTCCTTCAAGAAACCACTACCAATGACCGTTCAAGCGCGCTATTAACCCTACTAGAAATTCCAGATGTTTTTGTCGACCCTAAAGCCAAACCTTCGTCTCCACAAGTGAATTCTGGTGAGAAAGTAACGTGGCAAGTCACGGTAACCAATACCGGTGGATTACAGGTCAGCGGAAAAATTGAGTATTCATTTGAGGGTGTAACAGACTTATCAAACTTAATAACTCTTAACCCAGGTGAAGCAATTACTTGGAGTAAGGAACTTTCAACAGGAGTTGGAGCACATATCGCTCCCTTTGAAGCAAATTGGATTGCATCACAGGGTAGTTGGGACAGTGATTTGACCAATAACCAAGCGGTTAGCAACATCTCGGTTGAAGCAAATCTAAGACTAAATTGGGCGACGTCTTCTCTTCGAGTAACAGATTCATCTGGAAGTGATGTTAGTTTTCCAATTGAAGAGGGAGAGACATATTTATTTTCGATAAATCTGACCAGTCAGGAATTAGGGGACTTAACATTTGACTGTAGAAATGGTGAAAATCAAATTTTATCAACCTCTCAAGTTAATGTTTCATCAATCGGTGCGAGGGTGTCACTGCAATGTGAATTTACCGCTATTGCGCCATTATCGACAGTCCAGTTAATCCCTTCTGATACTTCGATAACCACAACCTTCACCAGGCAATTTTCAACAACCTTTACTTCTTCAGATAGTTCATCAGAACAATCGAAATCAGGAACTATGACTTTAATCGGTATCGTAATTTTGGTACTAATTGCCATACTCGCACTTGCCGTTTGGTTTACTAGAGAGACAGAAGAAGAAGTAGAGAGAGATATTTTCGAATACTGTCCTGCGTGTGATGGCGAGCTTGAAGGCGATGAATCGCGTTGTCCTCACTGCACATTCAATCTTAACAAGGCTAGAAAACAATTCCATAAATGCCGAGAATGCGAGGAATCTGTACCAGATTTGATGGAAAATTGCCCGTACTGTGGTGCAGTGCAGGATGTTTCCTCTTTCTTTGAGAAGCGAGAAAGGAAAGTTAGAACAGCACCGAAGGTCGAAATCGCTCTGCCTGAGGACGATGAGGATAGAATTGTTTCTGGAACTGAAAACTTCGCTGAAACCGTTAAGGAATTTGGCTATGATGAAGACCAACTGGAAGAAGAGTGGGATGAGAAGTTTGCCAAAGCAGAGGCTGAAATCGCTGAATTAGAACAATTATATGAAGAGGAAGACACATCTACCGAAGGAATGACTCCTGAAGAAATTGAAGAGATGAATTCTAAAGTCACTACTAAACTACGATCTCTCAAACAGTTAGGTGAAGATTCAAGCAATATCGACGAGATGCTCGCTGCTAAGGGCGATTTAGTTTCGCACAAGGACGACGGTAGTGAATTATCGGCTAGCGATGCAGATATCAGAGGAAGATTGTACGAAATTACCGGTGAAAAGGGAATTATGCCTGGTGATGAGGTCCATGTTGGAATGAATCTATCTGATGGTGCTTTGGCTGGAAATGAAATTGAAGAAGCACAAAGTGATTTTACCTTTGAAGATGATGAACCACTCCCTAAATCCGAAGTCCATGACCAGTTAGCACCTCAAAGACAAAAACCAAAACGACGAGAAAAGAAAACTGCAGAATGTGGCGCTTGCAGTGCAGCAATACCTATCATGGCGAAAGAATGTCCAGTATGTGGTGCAGAATTTGAGTGATGTCCGTCGGCTTTCATAGGGTTCGTCATCGCCAAGGCTCGGCCACCATGCGCGTCATTCGGACGTGTTGCGATAAGGTTCTGCCTTTCAAATAAACGCTCATTTTTGGATTCAATTCATAGCCGATGATTTTTTCGGAGTACCGATGAGAGTCAAGATTTTACCTGTTTTAGTAATTCTGACTTTTGTTTCTGCCAGTCTATCTGGATGCCTTGGATTGATTCAAGCACGAGAATCATTAGAAAACTTACGTGGTGAGCCTGAAGATATTGAATATACCGAGAAGACATCAGTTCTCTACACGTTCGATACCATTGACTCCAAGCAATTTAATGAATCATTTACTGTCGATGAAAAAGTCCAAAGAATTGAGATATATGTAAAAGTTAAGTTTAATTTCGATGAAGTAATTCCATGTTTTGAGGGTTCTCCGAGATATGTACGGGCAGAAATCATAAAACCATCAGGGGTCTCTTTGTGGTCTATGGATGTATGCGAGGACTTTTCTCCACCAAATTTCAATTTCAATAGCTCTTCTACTACATTCGAATCAGGTGCTTGGGATCTAAATGTTCAGGCACAAGCAGGTGGTGAAACAGCCTTAGGCGGTCTAATTAAAGATGAATTTATCATCATTGTAAATGTATACCACAAGTGCCGACAATATCCACAAGATTCTCCGTGTAACGAATGAGGTTATGCAAGTGATACATCACATGCATAACGTCTAGAACAATTTTGACATTTGCCTTTCCGTTGATGGTTTCTTTTCGCTCCACCTTCGACCATCAATCGTTGAATTTCTTGGATAGATTCAGTCAAAACTTGTTTTGCTTCTTCATCCCAATTTATTTGATGAATATCATCATTACCGTATCTAAGAATTCCATATGGAGAGTTTCGATTAGTATTAATTTCAACCAGATGAAGATAAGCCAATAACTGCATTTTGTGAGAGGTATGGGGCCTTTTAGGTACACGCCCAGTTTTCTGCTCTACAGGAATGAATTCTCCGTCGATAACCACGATTTGGTCAGGTCTTCCTCTAAGTCCAGAATTTTCATCGACAAGTAGGCCAGAATTTTCATCATCATCGGAATATGCAATCTCGGTATCTTTCTGCAAGCCGACATCCTTTCGTGCAAGTTCGGCAGAATTTTCAGTGAGAAGTACCCTTTGAAGTTGCCATGATGCTGCTAAAGTCCAAAACATTGCTAATGTGAAAAGAATAAAACCTGCTTGAGTTCTATTTTCAGCGGCAACTAAAGCAATAGAATGGATCCCAAGTAGTATAATACTGAATAGTAATCCAGTTTCAAATTTACCTGCTTCAAACCATCCCCCTTTAAAATCTAAAGATTCCCATTCCGGTTCTAAAATTTTACTTTCCTTTCTCAGTCTATTCTTCTTTTCTCTTATTGTCTCTTCAAATCCAAGCCAATTTCGCCACGGGACTAAAATTGCGATAATCGCGAAAAGTAGTAGAGTGACGCTCCACATTGCGAGATATCTAGCTAAATCGATTGGAGAGACCACAATATCATCTATCAAAATGAATGCAATTGAATCAATTGATAGGGCTATGATGACAGTGAACCACCATGTCCAGATCACTAGATGGCGTTTGAATTCAGATTGTTTTTGTTGAAACTGAATGACCTGTTCATGAATTTCAGCATGCTTTTGTTTTCCAAGTTTTATTGCCTCGCCCTGGCCAGAGTTTCCTTCTCGTGCCAAAGACCAAGACATTGGACAGTAAGCGTGCCTTTCAATATCACTAGCGCTAATTCTAAGTGGTTTGTTATCAGCATCTCTCCAGAACCCGTCTTTGCATAATTTCACATCCAAAAGGGGGTTTGAGCGGGACACTAGATTACTTCCAGTCCCCGCCATAACTACCCTTTATGCTCTTCGACCTTGTAATCTTCGTTTGTTTGAGTCAAGAAATTGGTATGGAATTTAGACTTTCAAAGTTTTATTATGCTGCGAAGCGGTTTAATATGGGGGCTAAGTGGACTTGACGCTGAGGTCATTAGATGTCTGAAGAAGCGAGCCTTTTGTTGCCATACGAATCCTATGAAGAAAATGCTGTTAATATCGGTACTCAACAGAAGAGTGCTGATATGGCCAGATTTATTGAAAAAGTGAGAGAAGATGGATTATATTTGCTAGATGTTAACATGACCGATTCTAGAATTAGAACTACTGCTTCATTCCTCAACAAATATGATCCTTCCAGAATTATGGTTGTTTCTGCTCGTCAATACGGTCAAAGACCGGCAAGAATGTTTGCCGAAGCGATTGGTGCAAAGGAAAGAGTTGGACGGTTCATTCCGGGTTCTCTTACCAACCCATCTCTTCGTTCTTATGTCGAACCTGATGTCTTGTTCGTCACCGACCCCGCTTCCGATCAACAAGCACTGAGAGAGGCAGTAAACTCTGGTCTTCCAGTAATCGGAATAGTCGACGCCAACAACAACTTACGTAATGTTGACATTGCGGTTCCTGCCAACAACAAAGGACGTCGTTCCTTGGCACTAATCTATTGGTTGCTCGCTCGTGAAGTTCTGAAAGTTCGTGGCGTAACTACTGATGAAGATTGGGCTGCAGCAAATGATGTTGAAGAGTGGCAATCTACATTCTAAGTATGTTAAAGCCTAATAAGCGGTTTTCTGTAGACTGTTTATGGGAACTGGAGACGATAGTTACATCGACTATGGTAAGTACCAAGCTTCCCTTGAAGATTTGAGTTTTAGAAATAGAAGTATTTTACTTTGGTTTAGTGTTGGGATAATTTGGTTATTTTTAAATATCTACGTATTTAATATACTTTGGTTTTGGGAAGAATTCTATTTTTCTATTTCAGGTGCAGAATGGCAGGTAGTTACAGAGAATCCAGATGGTACTCAGTGTGTAGTTACTGAGTATGAATCATGTGAACGTCTTGTAGGGACTAGCGGAGTTTGGTGGTCGTTACTAGGTAGTTTAACAACTGGAATTGCTGTTGGGCCATTAGTCTTCTCTGCTTTGATATTATCATACCGAAATAAGGATGTAACCAAAAAGTGGAAAGATGAAATATGGGGATTATTATTTTTAATCAACCCTTCAATTATTTGGGCTTTATTATTTCTAATATGTTTACCACATGCATGGACATTATTGCCATGGGGTGAATGGTCAACCAATTGGTGGAAAATTTTTCCCTTTGGATTCGGATTGATTTGGTTGGGTGGACTTCCACCGATTTTGGTCATTAGCAAGTTCTTTAGAAAATTTTTCAATAGAGAATATAATCATGATTTGATTTCGGCTGATGAGGATAGTGGAGGAGGTCAAATGCCAACACAACCAACAGCAGAATCAACAGCATCAACTGCTGCTAGGTCAGTAGATGCGAGGTCGTCATATATCGAGGCTGGAATACCCCCAGAACCATCGTTAGGACGCGGAGCAATATTTGCCGCAATTTTGGCTGCACTCATGACAATTCCCGGAATAGTATTGCTAATAATTGGTGGCGCCATAGCAGAAGGGTTCATTGAAGGAGAAGGAAGTTCTAGTTATACTCTAGAGATCATAGATGAAGAAACTGATGGTGACCAAGGATTCATTATTTTTATTCAAGGAACGCCTGGTGATTTCAACGGTAATGCAATGCATGATTATTGTGAAAATGTAATGGTGAATGCTAATCATACGGGATACTGGATGAGTAATCCATGGCAAGGAGAGTTTTCCTACAATAATGAGGCGGATGAAACAAGGCAAGTATTCGAGCTTGAAATTTCTCACAAGGGTAGTGGTTGCGATGCACAACACTGGCCAAAAGAAAAATGGGTAAATGAGGTACAACTGGTAAAAATTGGACGTGCTTGTTATGGTTGTATGGCAGGGAATACAACAATCACTGCGGAATATGCACCATTTTCTGAATCGGAAGCAACAAAACCTGTTGGGATGTGGATACAAGATGGCGAGAAAATCCAAGAATCTACTACTTTGACAATTATTGGAGCGATTCTGGCTGGGATTAGTGGAGTAACATTCACAATCATAATAATAGTAATAATTTCTAAATCTAAAGCAGCAGCTAGAGATGATTTTGAAGAGTCAATTGAGATTATTGAATCGATTCCGGGTAAACCGGTACGCTTCAGAATCAATAGAACAGATTGGGGAAGAGATGCATGGGTAGGCCTTTACCCTTCAAGTGCGCGCAATCAAGATCATGCTGGCCGATGGAGATGGTTGAGAGATATTGATGTGAATAATGTCACATTACCAGGCCAACCCGCAGGTAAGTGGAGCATCCGCGTCTTCAAAGATGGTGGATACAAACTCGAAAATCGCTTGGATTTCGAGATTAGTAGTCCCCTTCAACAACCCTCTACACCAACCTCATCGAGTGACATAGTTGCAGGAAATGCAATAATCACAACCTCCAAATCCACATACACGATTGATGAGGGCGTCGATTTCTCTTTCACCGCACCCAAACTACCCGATGACGCTTGGATAGGAATCGTACCCGTAGCGATACCTCATGGCGATGAAGCAGTTAACGATAGTCACGACATCAGCTATGCGCATCTTGCAGGCAGGACCAACGGGGACATCACCCTGCCCAACCCCGGACTGGGAACCTGGACTCTAAGGCTTCATGATACGGACAACAATGGTCGAGAGCTTACACACGTCGTCTTTGAGGTTGTTTCATCTCCGGCCAGTACAGAAAGCTTGCATAAGGGTCGCACCTGTGAAATCAATATCTTAGAAGCGAGGGCTGGTAAGCCAATTCGTTTCAATGTGAACAATAGGCCGAGCGGTAACGAAGCTTGGTTTGGTTTGTATCCTGTGCAAGCGACCGACCAAGAGCATGGAGAACAACACCAAAACTGGATGTATTTCCTAGATGTAGCGCAGCAAAACACTCTGTATTTACCTCCAAAATCAGCAGGTAGATGGAGTATCAGAGTCTTTTCAGATGGTGGCTATAATCAGATTGAGCGATTAGATTTTGACATTACTGGGGCTCATGGCAATGCCGCTCAATTACACCCCGCCGATGGGCGCTACGAATTAGCACCAGAGGAGTTGTCTTGGAATGAACACAATGACCGAGCTATAGCTATGGGAGGCCACCTTGTTTCAATTACCAGCGCAGAGGAAAATGAATTGGTCGCTCGAATTGCAGGTGGAAGAACTGTATGGATTGGTGGAATGAGGAAAGGCTCTGGTAATGGCACCGGTGCTGACCACTGGTGTTGGTGTGACGGGCAACCTTGGATATATGCGAATTGGGCTCTTGGCGAGCCGAACAACTACGGAGGTAACGAAAACAGAATACAACTACACGGCACTAGCAAATTGTGGAATGATGTTGGTGAGGGTTGGAGAGGCCCCGCAGTGTATCAATTGCCAAAGGAAAAATCAACACAGTCAGCAAAGAAAATACAGTCAGCGTTGAAAAAGTCAAGTGGCAAAGAAAAAACCAATTTCTGGGATTCTGTATAATTTAGATCCATCCTAGACCCTTAGATGCTTCATAAATATACATGAATCCACTACCAACTATGGCAATCAATATCCCAGTTCTTATCCTAGATTCCTTCCAGGATAATAGCCATTTTTTACCAAGTTGAACTCCCACAATTGCTGCAAGAACCAAGGCGATAATTAAAATATATTCATCCATTATTCCTCTGCCTTCAAAATATAAGTAAATTGGAATTCTGGTTAAATCAACAACCAGTGCTAGAATACTTGCAGTGGCAGCATAGGCCATCTTATCAGGGAGTCTTTTTTGTAAAAATAGTGCCCTTAAAACACCCTGATGTCCTGTCAAGCCACCAAAAAATCCAGAACCAAATCCGCCAATTCTATCTTCGGTTTCACCAAGCCTAAGTTTGGTCCATTTTTCTGTAACTGATAAAAGTGGTAGTATAATCAATGCGATTCCAACAACCAAAAGTAGAGGGTTCGATGGTATTTTTGATTGCAATAATGAACCGATTATTGCTCCTAAAATTAGCGCCCAGCCATACCTCCTTACAGCCCTTAGATCGATGTTCGAACGCAGAACCTTCAATTTCCAAGCATTGTGTGCTCCATGAATAATCGCTACAACTGCAATGGCTTCATGAGGCGGTAACCAAAGTAATACCACAGGAGTAAGCATAGTAGCAAGGCCGAAACCAGCAGGTACAGTTAATGCCGCAGCGATAAACGTGATGACTACACTCAATAATATCAGCATCACATCCATAATTCGACTATTGTAGTTCCACAGATAATCTTATCGAAACAGAAATTTAATTTCAAATCATAATTTAATCAATTTTGAAATTTATTGTCGGTTGAAGTTTTTTTTATTAGATGGTTGATTTCTCACCAATGGGGAAATCCAATAGGTACGCTGAAGTTGTCTCTTTCGGGGCGTATTTGCCTGAGAAAAAGGTTCAAACCGCCGCATTTGCTTCACCCAGTGATTTACCTAGATCTCTAGACTTTGTCAGACTGACAGGAATTTTATCGCACCACGAGGTATCTGAGCATCAAGGAAGTTTTGAATTAGCCATAGAAGCCGCCAAAAAAGCTATTTTTCGAGCAAAAATTGAATTGGACTCGATTGATTTAGTGATAAATGCCTCAGTTAGTAAAATGAACCACGAGTTAAGTCAGCATTTATCACCAAGTTATGCATCTTTGATTGCTGACAAACTCGGCATTACCAATGCTCATTCGTTCGATGTTTCTAACGCATGTGCTAGCATGGCAACATCGCTAATGATCGCAGAATCAAGAATACGAAGTGGACAGGCTAATTTTGCTTTAGTTGTGTCTGGAGAACATATCACACCAATAATTGATGAGGCGAAGAGAAGAAACCTGTATCTTCACCCTCGAGCAATCGCTTCTTTGACGGTAGGTGATGGTGCAGCAGCCTATATTTTGGGGCCTACCGAAGAGGAGGGAAGACTCAAATTCAGTGAGCCATTTACCTTAGCCCAACATAATAGACTCTGCATTGGCCAAGCATGTAAAAATCATCGCGGACCGCAGATGCGGACTAAAGCCAAGGAATTGCAAAATGGTGTGTTGGATAATTTAGGTATTTTCCTACAACGCTCCATCCAGAAAATGGGAATAAAATGGAATCAAATTGACCACACATACTCACACCCAACAACCCCTAAAGCAGTCAAAAAAGGAGCCAAGATAGCCACCGATTTTTTGGGTGAAATAAATTTTTTACACAATGATAGTGCAGAAACAGCCAATACTGCCTCAACAACTCATGGAGTGCTGCTTGAAATATCTCATGAAAATAAATATTTGAACTCTAATGAGTCAGTTTTACTGGTATCTTTTGGTTCTGGTCTTGCCATGATTGCTATTTATTTCAAACTCCCACAGGGGGTGGAAAAGTGGTCGTAATGCTTTCATGGGTGAGTACCAAGATAGGTTATAATAATCTGTTGAAATCTACCATTAAACTTGCTAAACAAGCCATAAAAAATGCTAATATTAGTTCTGAAGATATCGGTTTAATCGTTCATAGTGGAGTATTTAGAGAACATTTCAGGACGGAGCCAGCATTTGCAACTCATATTCATGGTGGACTGAATATACATTGTACCGATATTAGCTTTGATAGCCAATCCTGTTTCTCATTCGATGTGACAGATGGGAGTTGTAGTCCACACGTTGCATTAAACTCGATAGCGGATATTTTACCATCTCTGAAAAATAAATTCGCGCTATTATGTGTTGGAGATGATAGACCAACCAAACATTGCGAATGGGATTTTGATTCTTACTGTGTAGTAGCAGTACTCGGATTATCAGGAGAGGGAGCCAAGTTAATTTCTGTTGAATATGATAATTCTAATTTTGATGCTAACTTCATTACTACTGGATATTTTGATGAAAAAATAAAGGGCAATAAATTCACTGAATTTGGAAGTATACCGCGCCATAATATCGAATCTAGAACAGGTTTCTACTCGGGCGACTCGGAATGGTTATCCGGCAAGCATATGCATGAATTCTTACAAAAATTAGATGGACAAAATGATACACTTGAACATTGTATAGTGGACCGCTCAGGTAAGTCTACAACGGCCAAGTGGGAGTTTTGACAATGAATTACAAAAGAAGTAAAGAGGATACTTTTCTTTTACTTTTTCTTATTGTTTTATGTCTTTACCATATTATTGCAAGATTCGGTTTAGCAGTTGACTTACAGTGGCACACAGACGTCGGACGAGATAAACTTTTCACGCCCCCTCACATAATGATTCTTGCAGGGATTATTCCAACAAGTATTATGCTTTCATCATACATTTTTTGGTACAGTTTTATTTCGAAAAAAGACAACAAGGTTGGATTTTACATCGGCCCAATAATTGCTCCAACTAGCCTCTGGATGATGGTTTGTGGCTTATTGACATTGGTAGTAGGTGGGTTATACGATGATTTGTGGCATACAAGTTATGGTGTTGACACGACTATAATTACTCCACCACACATATGGACTTTTGCTGGCGGGATGCTGGTTGAGATTGCCACTATTGCCTTGGCACTTCAAATGAAGGAGAGGCTTAAAGACAACTCTCCTAAATGGTTAAATTTGATAATTTTAGGAACACTATGGGCATTAGTTTATCATTTTCATCTGGCCTTTGCTAACTTCTTAGACCCTAGAGTTTGGACTTTAGAAGTTATGAATTTGCAGATAATTTTGCATGTAATTTTTGCCGGCTCGGCATTGATCGTTTTCTTGCCGTTAGCGAATAGGTGGCTTGGAAAGAACGGCGCTCTTTCACTAGCTGGTTTATTGTTCGCATCACAACTATTATTTTTGGTACTAGTTCCAATGTTAGTTACATCTTTTATGACCAGTGAACACTTTTTCCGCCCTGGTTCACCTCATACGACATGGGCTGCGAACTGTTTACCTTGGCTTCTTTTTCCCACACTGGCTCTAACAAGGAAATTCTCCGTAATAGAAAATCCAAACAGGCTGGTAGCGATGGTGGTTTTGGTCGATGTAGTATGGTTGCCAACCTTCATCGACTATCTTCCTCAAGAGGTTGGACTGTTCAATACTCTGGTTTCAATTGCTCTGAGTATTGTGATTTTAAGAATATTTTACACTTTGAGTGTTGGATTTGGCTCTGCAGTTGAACGACTTTCATTGGATAAGTTCTTCACGATGAAAAAGTCAAATAGTAATGTTTCCAAAATTTCTGTCTTAGCGTTGACTTTTGTTATTTTATTACTACCTGTGGCAAGCAGTCATACGATTCATTTCACTGAAGAGGGCGAAGGTTTTGATGCTCCAAAGAGATATTTGATTGATGTAAATGAAACATTTGTGTGGGTCGAGTTCATGATTTGGCCACCTAAAGCATTAATTGATACAGAAGCAGTAATTTTGCCAGCATCCAACGAAACTACAGAAATAGGGGAGGCTTGGATTGAAGTAGTTTATCCCAATGAAAAGGGCGAAGTTAGGATGCGTACGGATTTAGAAAATAGGAACAATATTTCAATTTGGGAAGGACAAATTGTATTTCCATTCTCTGGCAATCAATCCATCCAAATTTGGCTTGAAGTGGATGGAGAATCTAGTTTCACTGAAATCCCAGTCGATGTTGAAGGACCTCCACTACTACCAGTCTGGCTCGCTTGGGTAATCGCAATTTCTTGGCCAGTAGGAATGGTGTTAATTTGGAAAAATATTTCTCATAAAATATTCTAGGGTGAAATGATGAAGATAGTTGTTACAGGTGCTACAGGCACATTAGGAATGGCTATCATGATGCGTTTGAGAGATGATGGACATTCCGTCACTGGTCTTGGCCGTTCACAAAGTAAAATTTCTGAATTAGTCAAACAAGGATTTACCATGAAGCGGTGTGACATTACCGATATTGAACAGTTGTCGCAGAGTATTATCGGCGGTGATGTAATAATACACTGTGCTGCTTTTGCAGCACCTTTTGGTAGCAAAAAAAAGTTTTTCCAAACTAATGTGCAGGGGACAAAAAATATTTTCCAAGTGGCTAAACAAAAATCCATCTCGCGAGTTTTGGTTGTATCATCAGCATCAATTTTTGATGGAATGAATCATGCATTGCCCCATAGTGACGATACTCCAGATATTACATTTCGGCCTAAGCATCATTATGCAGCGAGTAAATTTGACGCAGAAAGGTTCTGTTTAACCCAGCCTAAAC
>CEWG01182790.1_pt1 | contig 16647 bp, 19 predicted proteins | sample 361411 | NCBI WGS metagenome assembly CEWG01 (sample SAMEA2622173, study PRJEB7988) | marine metagenome | biome: marine biome (ENVO:00000447); feature: surface water layer (ENVO:00002042); material: "saline water (ENVO:00002010), including plankton (ENVO:xxxxxxxx)" | depth 5 m | reverse complement strand
AAAGAAAAGGAAAATTGATGAATATATACGTTGGAAACATTCCCTGGAGCACATCTGAGGAAGATCTAGAAGCTCATTTTGCTCAATATGGAAACGTCAACGCAGTCAGAATAATCACAGAAGGTCACTCAGGTAGATCTAAAGGATTTGGATTTGTTGAGATGGAATCAAAAGAAGCTGGTCAAGCTGCTATAGAAGCTCTTGATGGGCAGGATTTTGGTGGCAGAGATCTAAGAGTTAACGAAGCTAAACCTAGAGACTAATATCAGTTGAGGGAATACCATTTCTCTCAAATCACATACAGAAAATTTAGCCAAGTATATTACTTGGCTTATTCTTCTAATATAACCGCGGTCCCATAAGCCATGAGCTCAGCAGCCCCTTGAGCCATTACAGAGGTAGTAAAAGAGACGCCCACTATCGCATTTGCGCCAAGTGACCTTGCATCTTCAATCATTCTATCTATAGCTTGTTCCCTGCTTTCAGCAAGGAGCTTAGTATACTCATGCAGTTCCCCACCGACTAAACCTCTCAAGCCAGCCATAATATCTCGACCTACGTGTCTTGCTCGTATGGTATTTCCCTTAACAAGACCAAGTGTATTTCTTATTTCTCTTCCAGGAATATTAAAAGTTGTTGCTATTAACATCATTTCTCCACGTCTTTATATTTATCATGCTTATATTCTCTAATTCTCTGCACTAGGACTACTACGAGTAATACGAAAATGACTATTCCGATTATAACTTCCATAAGAAATCTCCCATTTTAAGAGAAAAATAGTCTCTCCAACTCGCTACCCGGATTATCAGCTCTCATAAATGACTCGCCAACCAAAAAATTTAAAACTTTATAAGATAAGATTTGATCAATGTCATCTTTTGTTTTTATACCGCTCTCCGATACTATCAACTTGTCCTTTAGGTCAGTTGAGAGTCTTTTTGTAGTTTCAAGATTCACCTCAAATGTACTGAGATTTCTGTTGTTAATTCCTATCAAAGGAAAATTCAAAGGAATTATTCTTTGTAGTTCCTCTTCATTATGAATCTCAACAAGCACATCTAATCCTAAACTCTCGGCTATATCTTTAAATTCTTTTAATTGGCTATCTGAAAGCGCTGAAACAATTAGTAAAATACAGTCGGCTCCGTAAACTTTACTTTGATATATTTGATAATCATCGATAATAAAGTCTTTCCTCAGTAAAGGAAGATCTACTGATGCTCTTATCTCTTTTAGATAGTCCAGAGATCCTTGAAAATATTCTTCATCGGTCAAAATACTAAGGCATGTTGCACCACCTTGCTCGTATTGTTTTGCTATTTCTATTGGATTAAATTGATCGCGGATTACGCCTTTGCTTGGCGAGGCTTTTTTTATTTCAGCTATCACTGATATTTCATTACTTTGATTTTTCCTCTCAATGGCTGATATAAAACCTCTAGCAGTAGATGCTTCTTCAATTTGGTTTTTGATGTCTTCGATAGTGAATAAGGTCTTTTGCACCTTAATAACTTCTGCCTTAGTCTCAACAATCTTATCCAGATAACTTTCCATTATAATTTTTTTGAAAATTCAACTAGTTGATTTAATTTTTCAACGCCCCCCTCATCTTGCAAAGAAGATCTAGCTTGATCAATTCCTGAATGCAAAGAGTCTGCAACACCAGAAACATATAAGGCTGCTCCAGCTGCCATAGAAACCATCTCACTTGCTTCTTTGTGCTCTCCTTTTAAAGCAAGTTTGGCCATTTTTAAACTTTCTTCAGGAGAGTTTACTTTCAAGCTATCTAAGGATGAGGTCTTAAAATTAAAATCTTCAGGACATACTTCATACTCGAGAATTTCCTTTTCTTTCATTTCGACTACATGTGTAGGTGCTGCAATACTTATCTCATCTAGCCCATCTTTTGCGTGCACTATCATAAGATGTTGACTGCCAAGCTCTCTTAACACTTCTGCCATAGGAAGCATCCATTTCTTGTCATAGACACCTAATACCTGCCTCTTTGCGGATGCGGGATTTGTTAGGGGACCTAAAATATTAAAGATACTTTTTTGACCTATCTCTTTTCTTGGTCCAATTACATGTTTCATGGCGCTATGGTGTGCTGGTGCAAACATAAAACCTAGTCCTACTTCTTTTATACAAGAAGCAACCGCCTCGGGACTTAAAGACAAAGATACACCTGCTGCTTCCAAAAGGTCAGCGCTTCCACTTTTTCTTGTTGCTGATCTATTTCCATGCTTTGCTACTTTTGCTCCGCAAGAACTAGCTAAAAAAGCTGAGGTAGTGGAAACATTAAATATTCCTATTCCTGATCCTCCTGTTCCGCATGTATCGATTATATCTGGAACATCTGTATGAACTTTAGAGGAAAGTTTTCTCATAACATTCACTGCACCCACTACTTCATCGATTGTTTCTCCTTTAATAGATAAGGCAATCAAGAAGGCTCCTATTTGAGCATCGGTTGTCCTTCCCTCTAGTATCTCTGTCATTATTGAAGACATTTCCTCTTTGGATAAATCTATTGAAGAAGAAATTAAATTTATTGCCTCTTGTATATTCATATTCAGTCGCTATCTAAAAAATTCTTGAGTAGTTCTTTTCCGTATTCTGTTGCAATTGACTCAGGATGAAATTGTATGCCTGTGAGAGACTTTGATTTATGTTGGATCGCCATGATACTTCCGTCTTCGGATCTTGCTGTTACTTCAAAATCATCAGAAAGAGAAGATTCTTGGATAATCAGAGAATGATATCTAGTTGCTTTGAAATCCTGCTTTATGGAAGAAAATATTCCCTTACCATTGTGATTAATCTTAGATATTTTTCCATGCATAATCTCGTTAGCCTTAATTATTTTAGCTCCGAAAGCAGCACCAATAGATTGATGTCCAAGACAAACCCCCAAAATAGGTATAGAACCTGAAAAATTTCTTATTACGTCTACAGATATACCGGCCTCTTTTGGTGTACAGGGCCCAGGAGAAATAACAAGATAGTCGGGAGACTTTGATTCTATCTCAGTTAAGCTAATTTGATCATTTCTGTAGACTTCGACCTCTTGCCCCATTTCATTGAAGTACTGAACAAGATTGAAAGTAAAGGAATCGTAATTATCTATCATCAACAACATAGATCAACCATCCAATTTCTCTTGAACCATTTCTGCTGCCTTAAAAATTGCCCTGCCTTTATTGAGTGATTCTTTCCATTCTAAGTCAGGAACAGAGTCAGCAACCCAACCCCCTCCAGCTTGGATATACAAAACTTCATCTTTAATAACAGCAGTTCTGATGGCTATTGCCATATCCATGTTACCTTGCCAAGAGAGATACCCTACAGCACCGCCATAAATACCTCTTCTAACGGGTTCGAATTCATCAATAATCTCCATAGCTCTAATCTTTGGTGCTCCGGAGACTGTTCCAGCTGGAAAAGTGGCCTTGAATAAATCTATTGCTGACTTATCTTTTCTTATTTCAGCTTCAACATTCGAAACCATATGCATAACATGACTATATCTTTCTACACCAAATCTTTCCGTGACCTTTACTGATCCTGGTTTAGCTATCCTGCCGACATCATTTCTCCCTAGATCAATCAGCATCAAATGCTCTGCGATTTCCTTAGGATCATTAATCATATCTTCTTCCATGAGCAAGTCATCAGCATCGTCTTTACCTCTTCTTCTAGTTCCTGCAATAGGCCTTACGGTTACTTTGTCATCTTCTAGCCTAGCTAAGATTTCTGGAGAAGATCCAACTATATGAAAATCATCCAAATTTAAATAATACATATAGGGGGAAGGATTTAATTGTCTTATCGAGCGATAAAGGGCAACTGGATCAGCAGTAAAAGGGATCGACATTCTTTGTGAACAAACGACCTGCATGATATCCCCCTCCTCTATATATTCTTTAGCTTTTTCAACTGATGACTTGAATTCTTTTTCACCAAAGCCTGATAGGAAATCAGATTCGCTGATGCTCTTCTCAGGTTTTCTAAATTCTTGAAAGTTAAGAGGTTCTTTCAGTTGCTCTTCTAATTCATCAAGCCTTTTAAGAGCCTGTTCAGTTTGATCTTCGGAATCAACTAAAATGATTAGATGAAGTTTATTTTTTAAATTATCAAAAACTGCAACTTCCTCTGAAATCATAAATAAGGCATCGGGGGTTCCAAGCAAATCTGGAGGAGATGTTTCGTCTAATCTTTTCTCAATATATCGCACACAGTCATAAGAGAAGTAACCAACTAGACCACCATTGAATTTAGGTAAATCCGGATCTTCTCTTAAAGTGTAACTTTTCTGAAGATCATCAATATATGTAAGGGGTTCATCAACTTGAGAAACACTTTCTTGCTTACCGTCAACTAATACTTCGACAGTGTTATTTAAAACTTTTATTACTCTCTTTGCCTGCAAGCCAATGAGAGAATATCTTGCCCATTTCTCGCCTCCTTCAACTGATTCGAAAAGATAACTATAGGAGCAATTTGCTAGCTTTCTATAAATGCTAAGAGGCGTCTCCATATCAGCAAGAATCTCTCTCGAAATAGGAATTTTTAACTTACTTTCCACTTCTTTAGATGGCTTTTAATGTTGCTTTCATTTGATTGATAATCTTTGAGTAATCTTCTTGATTGAAGATCGCTGAACCTGCAACAAAAGTATCAGCTCCTGCAGAAGCTGCCCTAGCAATATTTTCTATATTTATTCCGCCATCTATTTCCAATCTTATATTTAAGTTGTCCTTATCTATCAAGGATCTTACTTCAGAAACCTTTTCCAATACGGACTCAATGAATTTCTGACCGCCAAATCCAGGGTTTACAGACATAAGCAAAACCATGTCTAATTTCTCTAAGGAGTTTCTGATTAGATTGACGGGTGTTTGAGGATTCAAAACTAAACCCGCCTTGCAATTATTGTCTTTAATCAGCTTTATAGACTTATCTATGTCATCAGATGCTTCAGGATGAAATGTTATATAAGTAGATCCTGCTTCGGCAAAACTTTCTATCAGTTCATCAACTGGATTAACCATTAAATGCGTATCGATTGGCGCATCTATTCCATAATCTCTCAAAGCCTTGCAAACCATCGGTCCAATGGTGAGATTAGGAACATAATGATTGTCCATTACATCAAAATGTATCCAATCTGCTCCAGCATCTAGAACATTTTTAGAATCCTCCCCTAATCGAGCAAAGTCTGCCGACAATATAGAAGGTGCAATTATGTAGTCCTTATAACTCATTTGGAGCAAGTTTACTCTTCGCTCAGTAAGGCGTCTAATCTTTCAACGTCTTCTAGAGTATTTAAATTCTCAAAAGTTCCTTCAAAAATTTCACCAGAGACAAGTCCACTCATAGAAGCTGGTTTTAAGAAATCTTTCCAAAGGTCTCTTTTTTTTATGTCCGGATCATCAAAAAGTTCTGGTGAAAGAACTGACAAACCTGAGAAAGTGTATTTTTTTTCACTTGCATCAGGATCTACCTTTCCTTTAATAATTGATGCATCTCCTTCACTCTTGGTTTCTGGGTTAGGTACAAATACCATGTGAGCCATCAAGTCCTCGCGCAGGGCAAGCGTCTTGAAATTAAAATCTGTAAAAGTGTCAGAGCTTAAAAGTATAAAGGGACCATCAAAATGATCTATTGCGTTGTGTACTCCGCCACCTGTGCCTAATAACTCTTGTTCAACGGAATAAGAAATTTTTATATTAAATTTGGAACCATCACCGAGTTGATCAACAATTTTCTCGCCATGATGATGTAAATTAATTATTAACTCCTCAATGCCACACTTTTGAAGCTTAAGAATATTCCTTTCTATCAAAGACACACCACCTAATTTAACGAGCGGTTTTGGTTTATTTTCCGTAAATGGGTGCAATCTTTTACCCATTCCAGCAGCTAATAGAAAAGCCTTCATATTCGTGCCTTTAAGAATCCCTTTAACTCGGGCTCTACGCATTCGGTTAAGAAGTTTCCCAACATTTCTAGCTCTTTATAGCGCAAAGAACCTTCTTGAAGGTATTTTAAAGTTTGCAATAAGTCAGGTAGTCTGAAAGATTTGTTATCTCTAATATGAAGCCTAGAAAGCGTTCCTAAAATGCGAAACTGTCTCTGAAAGCCTGCATAATCCAAATCCCTTCTGAGGCTTTCTAGGGAGGAGCATCTGTTTTCATCCCTTTCCTCAAAAAGCTGATTATAAAATTTTAGATAATCCTCTAACTCTTGATTACTTAATGGATTTTCAATGTCCATCAATATTGAGGATAAATCCAGGGCGTAAGGACCCATACACATATCTTGAAAGTCTAAAATTCCTATATTGTTGTTTGGCAACAACATTAGATTTCTAAATTCAAAATCAAAATGACACAACGTGTAAGACTGATGAGAACACTGAAAGGCTATTTTATCCCACGCATCATGCAATATCTGTTTGTCATTATCTGAAAGGCTTAACCCTAGAAGTTTAAATATGAACCATTCTTCAAATAATTTCATTTGATCTTTTAAATCGTCCTCTGAGAGCTCCCTTAAATCGATAGAGCTATCGCAAGTTTGTAATCTATTAACTTCCTTAATAGCTCCTTTATAAAAACTTTCTTTGTTTCTAGCATTAATTTCTAGTTGAAGAACCTTATCACCAAAATCCTCAAGCAGCATAAGCCCTTTCTTATGATCTGCGGCTTCCACCCTGGGGGCTTTTATTCCATGACTGATTAAAAAACGAGAATACTTTTGAAAGAGCTCATTTTCCTCTGATAAAGGCTGTGAAATAACGCCAATCTTTGTACCAGTGTTGGTATTGATCCTAAAATAAGTTCTCAAACTGGCCTGTTCTCTCAAAGGCACTAAGTTTTCAATTGAGTCGAAATCTAACTCTTGAGCTTTAGATTGAACCCAATCTAACAAGTCATCTTTCATATTTGTCATAATTTGATAGTAATCATTAGAGTTCTTCCTTTATGATCTCAATAAGTTTATGGAACAATTAAAGCCAAATATACTCTAATTTTAACTATGTTTAGAGAATACTCCTTTATTCCTATGATGATGTTTTATTTCATCGTGGTCTATCCAACATTTTTGGTGAGTGAAGAAAAGAATAATCTCAAGATTAATTCTATTGATGCCCAGTTTATAGAATCAATTGATCAAGATACTCTTAAGCTTAATGGAGATGTAATTATCAAGGCTGACAATATTGAATTATGGTCTGATGAAGCCGTATATGATCGCAAAAATCAGTTGATTTCACTCAAAGGAAATATCAAGGCATTATCAAAAAATCTTTCTATCAAAGCAGAAGGTATGGAGGCGGATTTCCAAAAAAATAAATTCCTCCTGAATAACTCTAGCTTTAATTTTATAGATAGGGGATTCGGTAAGGCGCAACTAGTAAATATTCAATTTACAGAAGATATAGAACTTCTAAATGTGTCTATTTCTAGTTGTAATAACGAAAACTTATCCTGGGACCTAGAGGCAGAAAAAATAATTATTCTTGAGGATAGAAAAAATGTAATAGTCAGAGACGTAAGCGTTAAATTAAATGATGTCCCTTTCTTTTATGTGCCTTACCTAAGATCAGGAGTTGGAAATGAGAGCTTCTCTGGATTTTTATCCCCGTCTATAAAGCAAGGAAAAGACGGACTGGATCTCACAATTCCCTATTTTTTTAGTTTTGCCCCAAATTACGATTTAACACTTGCGCCTAGGTATATTCAAGAAAGAGGTTCAGGCTTAGATGCAGAAGGGAGATTTCTGTCAAAAAACTCGAAAGGAACTCTTGCTCTTTCACATTTTTCCAAAGATAGAAAGTTTTCTAAACAATCTTCGGAATCTGATAAAAGGTGGGCAGCAATGCTACATGGAATTCATAGAGGTAATTCACCTCTACATTTTGAGATTCTTTCTGAGCATGTCAGTGATGATCTTTATTTCGAGGATTTAAGTGATGATATTTTAGGTACTCAACAAAAAGATTTTTTAACAAGAAACCTATCCGTAGGTATTAATCTCAAGGATGTTAAGTTCAAGGGCGAAATTAATCAATTTCAAAATCTTAACCCCTTTTCGTCAAATGATTATGAAACGAGGCCTAATTTTAATGTTGATTATCAAAAGAAATTGGAGCACGCACGAATAAGAATTATTACAGACTATACAAAATTTTCATTTGACAAAGATTTCAATCCCCTCGATAAGAAAAAAGACATAAAAAGGATTTTTATAGAGCCTTCTTTGCGTATGGACTCAGAAAACAGCTGGTCAAAGTCATCTATAACTGCCGGGATTAGAAAAACAGACTATGAAACTCACATTAATAAGTTTGATAACTCTTATCATTGGGCGGAATTTTCTCACAAATTATTTTACGACAAAGTCTCAAAAAATAGATTTAGTACATTAAGTCCGATGATGAAGTTGATTTGGATAGATGGAGAGAATGAATTCAAGAATAGTGTAGATTCTAAAATTCTTAATCTAAACTACGACAATCTTTTTAGGAAAAATTGGTATACAGGATCTGACCTGTTTCTTGAAGAAAACAGAATTGTGCTTGGGATCGAGTACAACTCATATGGGCTTTATACCAAGAAAGAAAGATCTTTTTCATTAGGAAGAGCATTCTTTAAAAATAAAGAGAAATCCAATGTAACCAGTTCAAAAAATTCTTCCTATGTTTCCGATTTTAAGTTTAATTTGGTGGGGGATTTTAAGCTTAGCGGATCATTTGAACTTTCTTCTAACCTCAAAAAGTTAAGAAGAGGACATTTTGGAATTATCTATGAAAAGGATGAAAGAAGAAATTTACAGTTAAGGTCTTTATATAAAAGAAAGGTGAGATATCTCAATAATCCAGTTATATGGAAAGATTTTGAGAAACCTATCAATCAAATTGAATTGATCTCTCAATGGACTGTGGCGGACAGTTTTCTTCTCTTTGGTAAAATCTCAAGAGATCAAGAGATCAATTACACCAGAGATCTGTCTTATGGATTTGAATACTACAATTGCTGCCTGAAAGTTGGCTTAATGAAAAGAAAATGGTTAGATCAGGATTACTATTCCTTTTATGATTCGCAATTAAACCCTTCCAATATTCTTGACGCAGGATTATTGCCTGAAAGGGAAAAAGACAACATCTATATATTTTTTGAGTTAAGTGAATTAGGAAGATTCGGTAAAAGAATATCGGATGTCTTGAGATCGAAAAGATTTCAATAATTGCAAGAATAAAAAAAAAGAAGACAATAGTCACTATGGACTCGATAAAAACAACAAATTCAAGAAAATACTTTTATAAGGCTTTAATTATATTCCCCTTTGGTCTTTTATTGTCGCTGAATATATATTCAAAGATTGAACTTATAGACCGGGTTGTTGCTGTAGTTGACTCTGGAGTAATAATGGAATCTCAGCTTAATGCCAGGGTTGAAGATATACTTTTAAGATTAAAAAGTGACAAGGCTGAATTGCCTCCTCTAAATCTTCTTGAGGAGCAAGTTCTTGATAGGTTGATTGTAGAAGAGATTCAGATGCAAATTGCTGAGAGGGCAGGAATTAAAATCAGCGATTCTGAGTTAAATCAGACCCTATCCAGGGTTTCATCTCAAAATAATTTAAGCCTCGAGGAATTCAGAATTAAACTCGAAGAGGAAGGTACATCCTATAGAGCATTCAGAGACACCATCAGAAAAGAGCTAATAATACAAAGAGTACAAAGGGGTAAAGTAGGCGCAAAGATTGATATATCTGAGCAAGAGCTAGAAAATTTCATCAATTCTGAAGAAGGCAGAACTCAACTTGCTGAACAATATAATGTTCAAAATATCCTTTTATCTATAAAGAGTGGGTCAACCGAAGAAGAAGTTAAAGTAGTTGAGAACGATGCCTATTCTTTATTGGAAAGAATCAAAAACGGAGAAAGCTTTGAAAAGCTTGCAGCATCTTACTCTTCAGGACAGAACGCACTTGAAGGAGGCTTCCTGGGATGGAGAACATCAGCCGAACTTCCAAGTTTATTCGCAGAAGTGATAAGTAATTTAAAAGTGGGTGATATTTCCGATCCTGTTAGAAGTGGAGCAGGCTTTCATATACTTAAGTTAGCAGATAAAAGAGGTAATACTGTTAAATTCTTAGATCAGACACTTGCTAGGCATATTCTTGTTCAACCATCAGAAATTAGAACTGAAAAACAGGCAGAGAATCTTATCAATGATATCTATGAGAGATTAGACCAAGGGGAAGATTTTAAACAGCTTGCAAGGCAATTCTCTGAAGATCCAGGATCAAAAATGGATGGTGGTGAACTGGGCTGGAGCAATCCGGGAGATTATGATCCGATATTTGAAGCAACTATGAACGCAACACAAATTGGTTCGCTATCTGAGCCGATCAAATCCTCATTCGGATGGCATATTATTGAGGTAATGGACAGAAGAAATGAAGATGTTAGCGAAGAAGAGCAAAAAAATAGAGCTTATCAAATAATTTTCAAAAGAAAATTTGAGCAAGAACTACAAAGCACTCTCATTGAGCTCAGGGCAGAGGCTTATGTAGATATCAAACTTAACTCATGACAAAAATAATTGTCTCCTCTGGAGACCCAGCTGGAATAGGTCCAGACATTTGTATAAAAGCCTTTGGAAAAAATAGAGAACTAAGCTACAAACCAGTAGTTTTCGGCAATATAGAGCTATTTAAGCAAAGAGCTGATCTTTTGGGGTGCGAAGTAAATATTAGAGAATATTCGGGACAAAATTCTGAGGAACTGTCAGGTGAATTTCTTTGGATGATAGATAGACAAATTGATACATCAATAGAGCCAGGGAAACCCTCTCCAGATTCAGCAAGATATATAATGGGAATTTTTGAAGAATCCGTCAAAAGGGTTATTTCAGAAGAATTCAATGCAATAGTTACCTGTCCAATCAATAAGGAACTTATAAATGAGGCAGGGATATCATTTACAGGTCACACAGAAGAGCTCGCTAAAATATCAAACACCGAAAGGGTCGTAATGATGTTAGCCAACGAGAAAATTAAAATTGCTCTCGCAACTACACATGTTCCACTTACTGAAGTTTCTTCCCATATAAGCAAGAGTCTCCTTCACGAAGTGATTTCAATATTGAATAACTCTTTAAAAGAGTATCTCGGAAAAGATAATCCTGTAATAAAGGTGCTTGGTTTAAACCCTCATGCTGGTGATGGAGGTTTCATAGGCAATGAGGAAAAAAATATAATTACTCCAGCTCTAGAGGATTTAAGGTCAAAAGGCATGAATGTTTTAGGTCCTTTATCCGCAGATACAGCTTTTCTTGAAACAGGAACAGAAGATAAGGCAGATGTTTTTCTTGCAATGTTTCACGACCAAGGTCTTCCGGTAATCAAGACAATGGGTTTTGGAGAGACCGTGAATGTTACTTTAGGATTGCCATTTGTTAGAACTTCAGTTGATCATGGTACAGCCTATGACATAACAGGAACTGGACAAGCAGATGATTCAAGCCTTTTAGCCGCTGCAAAAATGGCATGTTCTATGTGCGAAAGATAATAGAAATGCCCAAAGCTAAAAAAAGTTTAGGACAAAATTTTTTAGTCGACGATACAGTGATTAATGAGATTATTAATCATGTTAACCCGGATTCGGGAAACACATTTCTAGAGATCGGGCCAGGAAAAGGGGCAATTACAAAAGAGCTTTTAAATAAAGTCTTATTTACTCACGCCGTAGAAATTGATGACTCCCTCTCGAAAGAACTATCGAAACTAAAGAATAAAGAAAAATTTCAACTTCATAATCAAAATATACTTAATTTCGATCCGTCAAAATTGTCACATGAAAAATTAAGAGTGATTGGAAACCTTCCTTACAATATATCAACTCCAATAATGATGTGGGGCTTTAAAAATATTGATTACTTTTCAGATATGCATTTCATGTTTCAAAAGGAATTTGGAGAGCGACTCATTGCCAGTAATAATAATAAAAATTTTGGAAGAATCTCAGTAATAACTCAGTATCTTACTAATCCGTGTTACTGCTTTTCCATAAGCTCAGAAAGTTTCTCGCCAAAACCAAAAGTAGATAGCGTTTTTATTAGGTTTGAGCCTATAAGGGGAAGAAAATATGAGGATCCTCTTACTGCTAAATTACAAGAGATAACTCAAATTGCTTTTATGCATAAAAGAAAGATGGTTGGCAAATCACTTGAAAAAGTAATTTCGAATTTTGAGCTTTTGAATCTGGATATAGATGGGAAACTTAGACCAGAAAATATTTCAGTTGAAGATTATGTCAAAATTGCTGAAACTCTAATGTGATGTCTAATTACGCTTTTGGTGATTTACAGGGCTGTTATAAAGAATTTAAAACTCTGTTAGAGCAAATAAATTTTAATCCGAGTAGAGACACCTTGTGGATATGTGGGGATTTAGTTAACAGAGGTCCTGAATCATTAAATTGTTTGACTTATATTCATTCTATTAAAGATAGCTGCAGAATAGTTTTAGGTAACCACGATCTTCATTTGATAGCAGTTTGTGAATCTGTCAGAGATGTTTCTGATAGTGACACTTTTGAAGACATTCTTAAAAGCCCCAAAAAAGAGATGCTCATAAAGTGGTTAAAATCATTGCCGTTTCAGTCTACCCAAAAGATAAAAACAGAAAAAGGTGAGCTAGAGTTTGTGATGACACATGCCGGAGTTCCTCCTCACTGGTCTAAGTCTCAATTAATAGAAAATTCTGAGGAGCTGAGTGAGCACTTAAGAAGTGAGAATCCTAAAAATTTCTTGAAGAGTGTATTCGGTGATACTCCTAATCATCCTGACAGATGCAAAACCGATCAAGAGAGAATGAGACTCAACTTAAATTATCTGACAAGGATGAGATTTTATAATTCGGATGGAAGTTTAGATCTTAGCTATAAAGGAAAAATAGATATGGCACCACCAGAATTAAAACCTTGGTTCAAATATAAATTAAGAATATTAGAAAAAGACACTCAGCTACTTTTTGGTCACTGGGCTGCGCTAGACGGAGTAACTGACCAAGAACAAATAACTGCGCTTGATACAGGATGTGCATGGGGTAACAAATTAACTACCGTTAGACTTGAAGATAATTCAGTCTTCTCATGTGATAAGCTAAATTGATTTTATGGAAATTTATCTTGTAGGTGGAGCGGTAAGAGACGAATTATTGAATATTGAGGTCTCTGAAAAAGACTGGGTAATTGTTGGTGCCTCTGAAGAAGATCTTACAAAAGAAGGTTACAAGAAGATCGGAAAAGATTTCCCTGTTTTTTTGCATCCTGAAACAAAAGAAGAATATGCTCTTGCCAGGCAAGAGAGAAAGTCCGGAAAGGGTCATAAAGGTTTTGAGTTTAAGTTTGATTCAGATGTTACTTTGGAAGAAGACCTTCTTCGAAGGGACCTTACAATAAATGCAATCGCCAAAGATATAAAAGGTGAATTAATCGATCCATATAATGGTATCAAAGATATTGAAAAAAGGATCCTAAGGAAAGTTTCATCTGCATTTGATGAAGATCCTTTGAGAGTTTTTCGAGTAGCGAGATTTGCTTCGAAATTAAAACATCTTAATTTTGATATTGATCATGAAACATTGAAGCTTATGGAGAAAATAAGCCTATCAGGTGAGCTAGAAACTCTCAGTAGAGAAAGGGTATGGATGGAAACTGGAAAGGCTTTGATAACAAAAAATCCTGAAGTTTTTTTCTCAACTCTTTTAGAGGTAAAAGCTTTAGAGAAGATACTTAAAACGACTGATCTTAATTTAGATTCTCTGAGATTAATTTCAAAGGAAACTAGGGATGCCTCTATAAGATGGTCTTCACTTGTTGCTCAAAGCAATGATCTAGAAAAGATAAATGACTCTTTCAATTCTCCAAAAGAATTCAATGATCTGTCAAATATTTGCAGAAAGATAATTTTGTTTAATGAAGACGATCTAAATTCAGATTCATTGATGGAATTAGTCAAAAGCACTGATCTATTGAGAAAACCTACTAGATTTTTTAAAGCCTTGGAAGCTTCTAAATACATGATGGACTCAAGAAAACTTGATGAAGAAAATTGGCAAGAAATTGAAAATTTGTTAGCCGGTGTCAGTATTGATAATTCAATAAAAGAAGGGAAATTAATTGCAAAAAAATTACACGAGGATAGATTAGCTATCCTCAATAAATATCTAAAGGAATATGACAAATAAATTTATTTTTTTGACCGGTGGAGCCAAAAGAATTGGCAAAACTACATGCAAGCATTTTCATAAAGAAGGTTTCAATATTATCTTCCACTACAACTCATCAGAAACTGAAGCCAAAGCAATAATGAATTCTTTGAATGATGTCAGGAAGGATTCATGTTTTATTCTTCAAGCAGACTTCAATAATAAAGATTCAGTTGATAAATTAACCAAGGGAGTTTCAGAAATTACTGAAACATTAGATATCTTGATAAATAATGCTTCAAGTTTCTATCCTACTCCCATTGAAAAGGCTTCAATGGATGAGTGGAATGATTTGATAGCGACAAACGCTTCAACTCCCTTATTTTTAACACAAGCACTTCTTCCTTTTCTAAAAAAAGGAAAAGGTTGCGTGATCAATATTTCTGATACTCTTGCGCCAAGTGGAATAAAAAACTTTAGTCTTTATGCAGGTGCTAAATCGGCACTGGAAGGCATTACAAAATCTTTGGCAAAAGAACTCGCACCAGATATTAGGGTTAATGCCATATCTCCTGGAGCTATACTTTGGCCAGAAGACGAAGACTTAAGTGAAGAACAACAAAAAGAAAGATTAAAGAAAGTGCCATTAGGAAGAATAGGAAATCCAAAAGATATCTCATCTGTAGCACTATTTTTGTCTGAGGCGAAATATATTACTGGACAAGTAATAAAAGTAGATGGAGGAAGATCAATATTCTAATTGAATTAATTCTTGATCATTTTTACATCTATCTTATTATTGAAATATGACTAACGAATTGCACCAGCCAGATGAAAACACAGGAACTATGGAAGTCCTGGAAAGACATCAATTCGACGTCTCAAGGTTAAAGGATTACATGCATGAAAATGTGCAAGGCTTTGACGGAGACATAACTTTAGAGGAGTTTAAGGGGGGTCAATCCAATCCAACATATAAAGTCGTTACTCCAAGTCAATCCTATGTTCTAAGAAGAAAACCTCCAGGAAAGCTTCTTAAATCTGCCCATGCAGTAGATAGAGAATACAAAGTTATAACTGCTTTAAATAAAACTGATGTACCTGTACCAAAAAGTTATGCACTTTGTGAAGATGAAGACGTTATCGGTACTGCCTTTTACCTGATGGAATTCAAAGACGGTAGAGTGCTATGGGACCCGGCAATGGAAAATAGTCCAAAAGAAGAGGCAAAAGGTGTCTATGAATCAATGAATGAAACCATGGCTAAACTTCATTCTGTTAATCCAAATGACATCGGGCTAGAAGACTTTGGAAAACCTGGTAATTATGTAGGTAGGCAAGTTTCTAGATGGTCAAAACAATACATAGACTCCGAAACTGAGACAATTGAGTCAATGAATAATCTTATTGATTGGTTACCTAAGAATCTTCCTTCAGAAAAACAAACTGGTATTGTACATGGGGACTATAGTCTGACAAACGTAATGATAGGAAAAGATAATCCTAATGTAATAGCAATATTAGATTGGGAATTATCTACCTTAGGAGATCCTTGTGCAGACTTTAATTATCACTGTCTGCAATATACGATGAATCCTAAACTAGCTGATAAAGAATTTTGTAGAAATCAAGGAATACCAGTAATAGACGACTATGTGAAGATGTATTCCGAAAAGATAAATATTGATTTATCGGAAGAGTGGGATCTCTATTCTGCATACAATTTATTCAAATTAGCTGGCATACTTCAAGGAATATTAGGAAGAGTAAGAGATGGAACCGCTGCCCATGAGAATGCAGCCGAACGAGCCAGTGGAGTCAGGAATCTTTCAGATACTGCCTGGAATTTGGTGGAAAAGAACTTTTTATAGGAGGAAAATATGGCAATCGATAAATTTTTAGTCGAGGCAAGTCATATCATGATGTTTGCAAGGTCTGTTGGAGATGCAAACCCAATTTATCATGATGAAGAATATGCAGAGAAAACTGAACTAGGGGGAATAATTGCTCCACCTACTTTTGCGCAATCAAGTGCTCAATTTGATCCCGATTATTTCTTGCGACCTAAGGTAGGAGGTGAAGGATGGTTTGGCTCTGGTAAAGAAGCAACAGGTGCAAAGCCCTCTAAGGAATCTGGTGGGGGTGGAGGTGGAGCTGCTATGGGACTTCATGCAGAACAACACTTTGAATATCACTTACCTGTCAAAGCCGGTGACGTTCTTTCAGCAACAACTAAACCAGGAAATTCTTGGGAAAAGGAAAGTAAAAGAGCTGGTAAACTAAAATTTAGCGAAAGCGTTACTGAATATAGAAATCAGAATGGTGAGCTTGTGATAACTGCTACAGGTGTGGGAGTTCAAACTGAAAGAGCAGTTGATAGTTAAGGAGTAAGTCATGCTAAAAGAAAATGAAATTAAT
>CEWG01079632.1_pt1 | contig 16701 bp, 7 predicted proteins | sample 361411 | NCBI WGS metagenome assembly CEWG01 (sample SAMEA2622173, study PRJEB7988) | marine metagenome | biome: marine biome (ENVO:00000447); feature: surface water layer (ENVO:00002042); material: "saline water (ENVO:00002010), including plankton (ENVO:xxxxxxxx)" | depth 5 m | reverse complement strand
CAATTCGTCTGTTGACAAGGGTTCTATATGGGCCATATTGAACGCTACCCATGTGTGTGCAACAAGCACAATTGCTACTAGACATATTCAATTATTTTCCATCCATGTTATGTAGACACAACTAACCACCAAGAAAAACATGACAACTAACGAAATAGAATACCAAACCCAGTCACCGTCGATGTCTGGTGGTATCGGATGTTCATCCTTATCCATGAAATTGCTAGGATGCTACGGTAGATAAATTTCCCTAACATTACCAATCCGTGCTTAGAAAAATTATGAGGTAGTATTGTGGGTGGAAAAGTGGTGCCGGGGGCAGGATTCGAACCTGCGAAGCTTTACGCAGAGGATCTTGAGTCCACCCCCTTTGACCGCTCGGGAACCCCGGCTAATGGTATTGCGTGGAACATTTCATTCTTGATTATTCCTCTTCAACAATTTCGTCGAGTTCAAGAGGCCTTGGCGGTGCAGTATTCGTTTTCTTGGAAATATTTTGTCGATGAAGTTTGGTATATTGCTCTAATTCTTTTGAACTCCTATGGTAAGCAAAACCAAATCCACCAGCCACTAAGAAAACAAGCAGTAATACTAGTCCGATTAGACCATTCATTTCCCTAGTGGAAGAATCAAATTCTTCAATATCGTTGAGTTCTAATTGTTTTGATTGAGAAAAATTGGCTAGTTCGATAGTGATTACAATCTGTTCAGTTGTCCAAGCCTCAAACTTCCAGTTGGTTTCAACCCATTCTCCTGGTCCAATATCGATAAATTTAGTCTCAAGAATGGTATCAGTACTGTCCTTCAAATGAACCTCAACCGTTCCATTAAGTTGACCTAGGTTAACAATTCGAGTCATAATTTTAACGTCTTGACCAAAGATTGGATTGTCTGTTTCAAGAGAAATGATATCAATTTTTGGCTCGAAATCAACCCAGTTGAACCTAGGTAAAATTGGTTCATTCAAAGTACCTAGACCAGTTAATGCATACCCTGAGTTGTCAAATGCTTCGAACCAAATAACAATCTCACTATCCCTACTGAGCAAAGATTGATGATGGGGTGAAATATCTATACTTTGATTGAAATAACTATTGTATTGAGTAAACTCATCCGAAATCATAACTGTTTCACCTTGCGTTCCATTGATAATAACACCCTCGTTAGTGAAATACCATTTCACAATTAACTCTGGATTATTTAGCGAATATTCATCGCTAATTATTGCATAGATTGGTAATTGAGATAGCTTGTTTGAGTCAATTTTCAGCAAATCCTTCAGGTTTATCGATAATTGTGGAGGGCCATTATCGAAGTAAACCACATAATTCAGTAACGCTAACTCTTCTGATAGCGAAGACATTAGGTTTATTTCTAGTTCAAACATATCACCATCACTATATATTTCGTTACAGAACAACTTAGTCGTCACAATTCCATCATGAGAAATGGTTGTATTGGTTAGAATATTACCGCTTTGAGTCTCAGTAAAACCATTAATTGAGTAATTATTTGATAAAAATTCAACCGGAATAGAATAATTAACGAAACTTAATGATAATTCTAATTCGACTAACTCATTATACCTAGCCCATATTTTTGTCTCATTATTGCTGGTAATCAACTCATATTGCTTTATTTCGAGTTGTGTCAAGTCAATGTTTTGATTCAGATTCCATTCAAACATAGTGAGTAACGATAAGCCTAGGTACAAGTCTTGACCTTCATCAAAAATTTTCAATGACGGTATCCATTGTTGATTGTTGATAGATTCAACGATGTCCCATGAAACTCTGAATGAAACCGAAATATCCCAAGTCTGGAATCCTGGTTGTTGTAAAACCGTTACCTCAGGCTGCATTACAAAACAATCTTGATCATAATCAACCTGTGAAAAACGCGGCGAATAGTGAATAAAACATTGTTGAGTCACTGTTCTTCCAAGTAAACCAAATTCGAATTTATCAATTGAATCAAAGCCATTTGCATCAGTAATACTGAAACTTAGTGTGTGCTGATATCCGGGGAAAATTTGCTCATCTATCAAATCTAGGTCTATTGAATCAACATCAAGATAGGTTTGATACTGATTTTGAACCATGATAGTTGCTAAATCTGATAGAGAACCAAAATCTCCACCATTCTGCAATCTATTTCCAGCCAAGTCTTCTAACCCGATAACAACACTTAGTCGACCAGATTCATAAGGCCCCCTAATGTCAAACCATGAATAAATTGGTAAATCTACAGTAGCAGTTGTAGAGCCAGTATTAACCGACAGAGTGGTGGAAACATACTCATTAGCATCCATTATTCCGTCTTCATTAATATCGTCTTTATGTTCTGACCATGACCAAACTGTTATCGATGGGCTCAACCCTTCAACATCTGATAATTCGACACGTAAGGGAATGTCTTGACCCGCCATCCAGATATGTTCATCAGCAGGTGAAATGCCTCCTGGGTCTAAGATACTCAAAGATAAGATTCGTGGAGCCTCAATATCAAATAGCACTCTAGTCTTCTGATATCCAGCAGTCATATCAAGAGAAGTCAGAGAACTAGATTCTGTCGGCCCAGACCTAGAGATATGTGCAGAAATTTCAAGAAAGGTATTGGATGGAATCTCATCTAAATTTGGTGTTGATAGAGACGCTGAAAAGTAGCCATCTTGTCCAACTTCGACGAAATTAGACTGGCTCCAATTAACCGGTTCGCCTGACCATGTGTCCAAACCTCCTGAAGCATTCTTGGGGGGAACTGCTTGAATTTTGACCTCAATCTCTGCTTGTTCAGCCAGAATAAACTTATTTGAAACGCCTTGAAATCGAACTTGTCCATTGACATTTATCGTTTCATTTGATTGTAGGTGGAAAGGCCAATCGGCATCCGTCCAATCATGAAGTGCGTTGTGGCTATCAAAAGCAGAAAACTGGATAATTTCTAGATCATTCTCGATTTCATTGAAGGCTGTTTTACGCACAACAAGACTAGGGCCCGTTTCAAGACCAGATGAGTCTTGAGAGGTCACCATCCAATAAATGTCATCGACATCATCTAAATTCCAGTTACTAGTTAAGGCCCATTGAATCTGACAGAACCCATTTTGACAACCAATCATAGATTGTGACAAGTCGATGTCAACTAGATCTGCTCCTTTGGATAGTGAGAATTGTTGTTCAGAATAAAGTTCTGTTGCTTCGACTTCTAGAAAAATATCTTCAACACTAGTAGACGAAGAGACAAGCAATTTTACATTATCTAATTGATGATTCAACTCACTAAAAGTAACAGGATCAAAACGCACATGTGAAGTATTTACAACAATCGTTTGTTCGGGCAACCATCTTTCTCCACTAATTGAAATTATTCTGTCAATTTGATGTAGATAGGAGGTAGTGCTGAGATTTACTCCGATAGAACCGGAGATTGTTACAACATTCATAGGAATTTCAAGAACGGTCCGGTCATCTCCATAATATGATTCGTTTCTAATTGAATTCAATGTTGTATCGGATAAGACTAATTCGAACTTCTGAACCTCTGAAATCACCATCAAATTAGAAAACTTAACCGATAAATTACCATTAGAGCGGAATTTTATAGTGCATTTTGCCAGTCCATAGCCAGGATATATTTCCCCGTCAGGGAATGACAAATTAGGGCATAAATTCGGACTTTGATAACGTACTTGGATTGTAGGCTGATTTTCTGTAGTATTAGCAAGTGATTTATTATTGAGGAAATAATTTAACGAAGTGTTGGATTGTGAAGATAACTCAATTAACATCGATACTGGAAAGTGATTACTCGGCTGTGAATTACTTTGGTTAGATAGACTAAACGTCCGATATGATACCTCCACGATTTGTTGATCAGTTATATCAATCTCAACAGAACCGTTGTTGTCTAAACTAGAAATGCCACCGCTGACAACGGAAGTTAGTTTAGTGGTCATACCGAAATAATCAGTAGAATTAGCGTTGAACAATGAGAATACACTTTGATTTTGTTCACCTAATTGAATCGACGGATTCTGTGGAGCCTTAGCACAGATCGGTGAATAGGAGAATTTTGTCAATTCTTGACCTGTCAATAAGGTAATTTGAATTTCATCAGTAAGGCTTGGAGAGATTATTCCGTCATTACTAAAATTCAATTGTCTCAAATTAAGATTTTCATCAAAATATGTTGATTCAAGGTTAAGTTGTGAGGAGTGTAAAGAAATATTATCGCCAACCGATGTCATCGTTGAACCGATATGAGGGCAATAACTAGGACTTTGAATACTGATAAAAGAAGACTGTTGAGCGATTATCTCGTAATCATTTGATGAAAATAAATCATAATATTGACCCGAATATATTGCACTTTGTTCAATATTATGCAGATGATACGAATCGAAGTATGTAGTTCCCCCGATCGAAAGTAACTCTACCGAAGGAGAAATCAAATCATTTGATGTTGCTAAATTTACTCTAATTTTGAGTTTCGGATAAGTTTCTGGGTCTAGTCTAACATCGATAGGTAGCACTCGATTGCTATAACCTGAAATTGTGTTATTATTTATGTCAAGAATATCGAAAGTAACACTAGTTCCTAATGGTTGTTTGACAAATCCGTCAACGCTACCCCAGCCAAAGTAAGGATTTGGTGATAAAATATCAGATGTCCAAGAACCTTCACTCTCAAAGATATCTATCTCCATTCCAGCATCATCAAGATACCATCCATCAAACTCGAGTAACTGATCCGAAAAGAAAGAATATCTAAATCTAAGATTTTCTCCAGATAGATTTGAGGTATCGAAAGTTTTGTCCTCAAATGGGTGGATTGTATTTCTACAACCTCCATTAACGGTGGAACCATCGAAAATTCCTTCACCGAAGAAAGGGGAATTAGAATTTATTGTTGAGATTTGATCGTGAAAAGTACCGATGGTCGGAGGCAAATACCACCAACTCATGCCGCCATCATTGGATACAGATACAGCCCCACCATCCCAGTTTGCTTCGGTACAGGCCCAACTCTTGAATGATAATCGGGATGATGAACCGCTGGGTAGTAAATACTCTGGTGAATATAGGTGTGTCAACATTTCATTTCCATATGCAGAATTAAGATAAATACCAGCACCTTGCTGACCTGAGGGCCAATATCCTGGCCCGTAGCCGGTGGCATTAGAGGTAGAGCCAATTTGCCATTGGTGTTGATCGATAGACTGATGCGCCCAACCTGCAGGTAAATCATCTCCTACATCAAAAGTGAAATTAGTATAGGAATGATAGTCTAGACCCATTAAATCAGTCCACTGCCATTGATTCTGAGTAAAACTATAATTTTCTAACCAGCCATCTGGTGAATCAAGGAATAGATTTGGTTGAGATGAAAAATCTCGGTAAAGCACGCTAGTTGGATTGTTGGTCTGCCTACCGTGGTGCAATACAACATTGTCAATTGCTACTCCCTCCCAACCAGAAGATATTGACCCTCCAAAATTCATTGATGAGTCGGTTATTACGGAAAACCTAAGCAAGGTTTCACTGAAGGTCGGAGAATTTGTAAGATTAAAATTCAAATTAAAAAATAGTGGTATCCACCCTTTTGATTCACCGTAATACAGGTTGCCATTATTCCAAATACCTGTTCCAGGAATTCCAAATCTACCAGAAAGTGTATTCCACGAAGTCCCGTTGTCAATCGAAAGTTCGACGATGATATAATCATCGAGATATCCTTGAATATCCCAATTCATGCTTACTTCAATCTCATCTACCAATGAAATAGACGAGAGTTCCAAAGGCAAAACATATTTTGAATTGGCATTGGGTAGATAATTTCCAGCTAAATTGCCGTGGAAAAGAGCGCCTTGCTCGTTCCCTTGGTTGAAAATTACTAAATCATCAATGAACCAGCCGCCTCTAGCAACATCAACATCACTTGTTTCAAAGCAAAACCGCAAGAACAAAACTGACTGACTTGAGGATACGTACGGATCTAATTTGATTTCCGTTCTGTTCCAAGAATTTGACTCGCCGCTCCAAACTTTAGTTGGTGCGTGTTCCAAACCAATTTGGGAGATCCCCCCGGATGAAACTATCAAAGGATTCCAACTATAATTAGAATCAAACACTTCAAGCCAAGCTCCATCACTGGAATCTAATGCGAGCCACTGGTTGAAAATTATCGAAAAATTATGTATTGACCTAGGCATATCAATTTGAGGTGACTGAAGGCAAGAATGTTGTGAAGATGTTAAATCTCCCTCTCCTGTAGTCGAAAGAAAGCCAGTTCCATTGACTCCCTCAGATGGTAAACTCATACCTGATTGCGAAGTGGGGGAAGAATTGGACGGGGACAAAATAGTCCATGAGCGATGGCTAACGCCATTTCCTAACCACCCCTGTGCAGGAACTACAGCTGTTGTCTCAAAATCGGTTAATTGGCTAAAGGAGGTGTTTCTAATAAGTCTCAACTCATTACTCATGCTCGAAACCGCAGTATCATTGTGGGTTCCAGACCATTGTTCACCACTTGTTGCGTCAACAATTACTTCAGTAGAATCAGTCGGTTGCCAGATTGGTGAAACATCTAAATGTCCAGAGGTGAATGTATGATTTGCTGGTATTTGAATCATAGATGACTCCGTGGTATTGAGGAAACTTTGATTCGAGCTTGGGAAAAAATCAATTTTATTATTCCATTCTAGTGGATCTTCGGACTGCCACGAGGTAGAATTCTGCGCTGGTACATTGATTAATGTACTAGTCAAAAGTAACAACACCAACAACAGTGAGCAACTTTTCGGGCGGTTACCTACCCCGAAATTTTGTAGTCTCAGCGTCATTTTTATTTCACCTCGCTTCGCGAGGTGAGGTCATCAATAATTAACCAGTTGACGCGATGTTCACGCAAAAAAAACATCAATGTTCAAAGCCCGTCAACCCTACCAGCCTTCGATGACGGAAGACCGATACCTCGATAGCGGTCAAGCGCGGGAAATTGAAGAGGAATTATTCGCCACCCGTCGACAGCAATCCTCGAGGCATGTACCTGTCCCCTTGCCCAGACAGGACTTCTGGGAAATGGTCGGAAAACTTCTTTCCGATATTGAAATGGATATTCAACATATGATGATGAATGGAATGACTGGAATAAGACTACAAAATCTACAGAAAAGGCAGGCCAATGTTCGAAGAATTGCTTCTGAGTTGGCTCGAAAAAGACTTGTGTCAATGATGCAACATGTCGCCTCTCAATCTCTTAGAATTGCTGCACAACCAGGCATGGTGCAGGATTTAGCACCTTTGGATTGGCAACGACATGACCCTGCAGAAAAGGCGTTTTATCATGGTCTACAAATCCAAATGGACCGTTTCAAGAAAGATATTGATTGGAATTCGATGCAGAAAGGCGAACTTACTGAAAATCTGATTGAGAGAGTAAAGCACTCCCCTGGAACCATGCAATTAGATTCATTTGTCGAACAAAATAAGAATCTTACCGGTAATCCTCCGCCAGATTTAGTCTTTGAAGATAATGAAACAGAACGGGAGATTACTGAAGAATTAGATGAAGAAGATCGATTTCTTGGTGAGCAATGGCCAGACATGGAAGATTACATCGCAGAAGAAGTGACCGATATAATTCCAATAAATCCATTACCGTCTACCGAAAATGAACAATCTTCGAATAACAAACATTCAGCGGCGATGGAACTAGCCCCGTCTAAAAATCCAGGTAGTAACATAATACTGGATGCACTAGATGATGCGAAACAACCCGCAGCAGAAGAAAAGTCGGGGCCTAAAGCGGATGAGAAACTTATCAGGATTAGAGTAATAGAATCCTTCCCAGAACCTGTTATGGTTGGAAGCGGTGAAGAAATTTTACTGGAGCAGGATGATGTGCATTTCCTCGACCAAGAAACAGCAGACTGGTTAGTAGAATCTGGTGTAGCAGAAGTTGAATCTCTATGAGAGTTTCAATTAACAACACGCATTGAAAGTTCGATACTCACGGTATCAGGGATTTCAATTTTGGTAACCTGTCTTAACGCTGATTCGTCTTTACCAGAATTAATGTCCATTTCTAACAAGCGCTTGTGAACACGAAGTTCCCAGTGATCGTATGTTTCACTGCCTTCACCGTCTGGTGCTTTACGAACAGGCACGACTAAACGACGGGTAGGAAGAGGAATTGGTCCTCTTAGTGAGATTCCTCCAGTGTCACAAATGGTTTTGATTTGGTTAGCAACTTTGTCAATATCCCTATGGTTTTCACCAGTCAGTTTAATGATTGTTACAGCTGCCAAATTTAATCCTCCAACCAATTATCGCTAGATAGTAAAATCACTTCTTTTCAATCTTCAAGCAGACACCAGCAGCGACTGTCTTACCCATGTCACGGATAGCGAAACGGGATAATTCAGGGAAGGTATCCATTTGCTCAATCGCAAGCGGCTTTGTTGGTTGGAAACGAATCAAACAAGCGTCACCTGTCTTTAGGAAAGATGGGTTGGCTTCTTTACCTGCCTTGTTTGTCTTTTCTAGCAGTTCTTGGAATCTCACTGCAACTTGTGCGGTGTGAGAGTGGAATACAGGCGTGTAACCAATTGATACAGCTTTTGGAATGTCCATAAGTTGTATTTGTCCAACGAAAGTTTCGTCGTGTCGAACAAAGGTTGGCTCGCTGTCAGAGTATCCTGCAACGTCACCACGGCGGATGTCAACTGCAGCTAGACCACGAACGTTGAATCCAACGTTGTCTCCAGGTTCAGCCTTTGGTACCATTGTGTGGTGCATTTCAATTGACTTAACTTCAGCAGACTTTTGTGATGGATTAAAGACTACAGTCTTTCCAACATTCAAAGTTCCTGTTTCGATTTTTCCTACTGGTACTGTTCCGATACCGGAAATCTTGTACACATCTTGGATAGGCAATCTAAGAGGCTTGTCGATTGGTTTGTTAGGCATTGCTGCAGCGTCGATTGCTTCGAATAGGGTTGGTCCGTTGTACCATGGTGTGTTTTCGCTCTTCTTGTAGACGTTGTCACCCTTGAGGGATGATGCTGGAATCATTGGAATGTTGTCTAATTGAGAACCGAATCCAGCCATCTTCAGAAGGCCAGTAACTTCGTCACAAGCAGCCTTGTACTTGTCTTCAGACCAGTCAACACCAGAAATATCCATCTTGTTAACGTGGACGATTAATTCTTTGACACCAAGAACCTTTGCTAGGAAAGCGTGTTCCTTGGTTTGAGCATTTACTCCATCATTAGCAGCACACAGTAGAACTGCGGTATCTGCTTGTGATGCACCAGTGATCATGTTCTTAACGAAATCTCTGTGCCCTGGAGCGTCAATGATTGTCCAGTAGTACTTAGGAGTGAAGAATTCTTTGTGAGCAACGTCAATGGTAATTCCACGCTCTCTCTCTTCTTTCAATCCGTCCATAACGTAAGCAAGTCCGAAACCGGCCTTACCAGCTTCAGCAGCTAACTTTTCGTTCTTTTCAATTACGTGTTCTTCGATGTGACCTGAGTCCAACAGAAGACGACCTACGGTGGTCGACTTTCCGTGGTCAACGTGACCTACGAATACGATATTACGGTGTGGCTTACTCTTATCTTCCCATTGAGATGGCATATTAATTACTCCTTAGCAGCCATCCGACATGAAACCCCTATTTGAAAGCGACGCATGAAGTAATCAACTTCAACTACCCAAAAACAAGGCTATGCAATAGAATTTAACACACTTTTTTCATTCTGTACCAATAATTTCACCTTGCTGTGAAACTTTGTACAATCTTGCAGTACTTGTGACGCCACTTATCGCTTTAGGAGAACCCGAAATTGCGACTATTTTATGCCCCGGTAAAACTCGTTTTTGTTCAACCAATATTGTCAGGGCGGTTTGCATGGTCAATGAACCTCTGTCTAATTCGTCGACAACCAAACTATCCACTCCAGGTAATAATTGTACTCTTCTAGCAGTTTCGATGGTATTGGTAACCGCAGTGACAGGAATGTCGGGCCGATAAGAAGATACTAAACGAGGTGCATTTCCTCTTTCGGTAGCAACTAGAAGTCTAGATGCATTAGCCATCTTAGCCAATTCTACTCCAGCATGAGCGACGGCTCTAGTCGATTTAAAGCGGGTTACTGACTCAGGTTTTAGTTGGCTTGAATCAAGTCCTTGTTCGGTAGAAAGCGCGATTTTGGCCATTGTTTGAACTGCCTCAAGAGGATACTGTCCAGAAGCCGTTTCGCCCGATAACATCACTCCAGTTGCGCCTTGACGAATAGCGGTAGAAATATCACTAACCTCTGCTCTTGTAGGTCTAGGATTGACCGTCATAGTTTCCAGCATTTGAGTCGCCACTATTACCGGCATACCTCTTTCCAAAGCACCGTCGATTATTCTCTGTTGAGCAATCGGAACTTCTTCTAGGGGAATCTCAACGCCGAGATCACCTCTTGCAACCATTACAGCATCAGCAATATCGAGTATTTCGTCCAAATGTTCTAGAGCCATTGGGTGCTCTATTTTTGCAACAACCCAAGTGGTCAATCCTCTAGATTTTATTTCATCTTTGGCAGGTTGCAAGTCTTGGGGAGTTCTGACATAACTAACGGCAATAAGGTCGGCACCGACATCTAGAGCGTGATTCAAAGCTAACTTATCTTTAGGTCCAATGGCTGGTAAGTCAACAAGTGTGCCTGGAACATTGATTCCTTTGCGGGAACTAATTGGACCCCCATCAATTACTCTGCAAGTAACAATGCCAGATTTTTCACCCGTCGTTGAAATTACTCTGAGCCTGATTAAACCATCGGATAGCAAAACTGGGTCGTCTTTCTTTAGTTCCGCAGAAAGTCCGTCATATTGAACTGGTAATCTTTCAGCACTAGCGTCTGGCATTTTTGCAACTCCACAGTGCAATGCTACTTCTTTACCCATGGTCAAGACGTGAACTCCTTTGAATTCTCCAAGTCTTAGTTTCGGGCCTGGAAGATCGGCTAAGATGCATGTTTGACGCCCAATTCTTTCTTCCATGTTACGAATTCTGTGATAGAGTTCGGTTTTCTGTTCAGGTTCCCCGTGCGAGTAATTCAATCTGCAGACATTCATTCCGGCTTGGAAAAGTGAATACAGCATGTCATTATCATGGGATGCTGGGCCGATGGTTGCGACGATTCTAGTTCTTCGCATGTGCAGTCCTCGAGGCTTTCTGTCAAAGGGCTTTCTAATCGGATTATTCGTCACTTATAGTGAAGAATTATCACCATTGATTCGATTTGGACATCGTTCCATCGGTTATTTCTGATTTGCATCATCCATTCTCCGTCATCCCAAGTTGAATCAGTGTCCATAAACATGTATGAACTGAGTAAAAGTAAAACGCAATAATTCTCAGAATCACATTCACCCTCATCACGGTTATCATTGGTTGTATCTGAGGTATTGGATGCTTCTTCATCCTCTTCATTAAACGCATAGATATTCAAAGTATTACCACACTGATTGTCGCCTAAAACACAATCGTCATCGATCTGAGGATAAGTTAGAATGGTCTCCACTTTTCTGATAGTGTTGCCCTGGTCTCTATCATATACCACCGGCATATCAAATTCGATAACCTTAGGTGAACCTGAATTATTTCCATCTATTTGGAAATCTTTCCATTCGCCGTAGTATGAGACATAGACCTTGATTTTATCACCGTCCATGGCACCAGCACTATTTGTTACCGATAGATTGACTTCGTATTCTCCCGGAGCAACATCTTTCCATTCGACCTGCTCGCCGGTTAAATCTGCGTCATTCTCTAGATTGCCATCACCATCTGAATCATATTCTAAATTTAAGTCCCAATTCCAAGAAGTGATGTACTCACTGTCGCCACCAGATTCTGAATCTGAACCGTCTAACTGAATAGTTGTAGTATCGGTTATTTCACGGTCTGATTCAGATTTATCCATCGCACAAATCCACACTAGAATGTTCTTTGTTTCATCAATCTCGTCGTAAAGGCAATCTTCCTCATCGGCATATTGAGTTATCTCGGCTTTAGGCGAACCAACTGGTGCTTCTGTAACGGTTATGTCTTTGGTTTGAGAATTACTTTTGCCACCTGATGCAACGGTTAATGTAACGCTGTATGTACCTTCTACTTCCCACGAACAATCGGTTTTTTGTCCTGTTTCATCAGCAGCGCCATCTCCGTCACAATCCCAACTGTAAGTAAGTGAACCATCTTGAGGAAGAGATGCTGAACCGTCTAGTTCGACACTATCCCCAGTCCGGATATTGCTAGTTGGAGAATAGGAAAAGACCGCAGTGACCGGAACTTCGTCATCACTTTCATCACCAAAAATACACCCTGCAAGACTGGTTGATATCATAATCAGAGCCATTAGAAGTGGCTTAACGTAAGACTTCATTGTGCTAGGTGTGCATAGCATATGTCAAAAATACTCCCGTTGAATGGGTCAAATTAGAATGAAAATAGTGAGGTTTGTTTATTTCCAGCAATTAATTCCTTGGCATTCCAGCCAAATGCTTCGGTAATTCGACCGAGTGCTGCTGCTAATCTCTCGGCATAAAAACGACCATCATAACCACTTATGCCACCATCCTCTTCCGTCTCTAGCCAAGGCTTTACAGTCATTGGGCTGACTGAAGCATCGGTCACCACATAGGATACTTTCATTCCAGAAGTGAATCCGAGACCCAATGAAATTCTAGCCTTAGCAACTCTAACTTGAGCCATGCTTTCGGGTTTAGCATAATGCTTGGAGAAATCAATGGACCCGTCTTTGTTGACATGACCTTTGCAAGATTTGGCTAAAATTAGTTCGGTAGCATCTACTTGATTCTCTTTCAGCGCTTTGACTCTGTCCAAAGCGCATTTTACTAGTTCTTCACCTTCATCCGCCAAAGCAAATGCGAAAAGTTGTTTCATAGTATTTGTTAGGTAAGAAAAAGAATCTGACCTCTGAGTCTCATATCCTCTGATCAACATTTCTTCATTTGGCCACACTACCTGCCCAACATAGCGCTTTTTGGCACCATGGCTGAAAAATACTGAAAGACCTTTTTCATATTCTAAAATAGCCGAATCTTTGCTATATCGATCGGCTACTTCAAGACCAAAATCAATCATGCTTTGCTTGGCTTTTTGCCACACATCGACTTGTTTTTGTGCATCTTCATCTCCATTCTTAGCAGCGATGATATCTTCCCTCTTAATTGTTGAAGGGGAACCTTTTGGAACGGGAGAGCGAACAAAAATCGAGTCTGTGTCAGAATAAACTACATTGTGACCCTCGGATTCAAGTTGTGAAATTATATCCTTAATGTTGAATCTTGCCCATGCGGTAATCGAAGAACCCAAATCCCTGTGTGTGAATCGATAAAAACCGCTAGCAAAAACCCCATAGAAAGTGTTCATTAGAATTTTCACTGCGTATTGCATGGAGTCATGAAACATAATTTCAGCGGCATTCTTACTTTGTTTGGCCTGTTTAAGAGATTCTTTGTGAACATCTCTTTGTGCCATTAAATTTTCCAACAAAGTTGGAACTAGTCCCTTGCGAATACTCTGGTGACGGAATCTAGCACCGGTTGGCGCCGTGTAAACAGGTTCATCTTCTGCTGGTTGATCTGATTGAACTGGGTCTATGCGAGTTGTGTAGCAGATGTTATTGCCAATCATAATCGAGGGGTACATGCTTTTGAAATCGAGCACTGCAATCCAAGGATGAAGCCCTGCAGCAACATCGTGAACGTACCCGCCTGTTATTTGACCCTCTTTGGCTTCAGCTGAACCTGTCAGCGGAACTGCAACCATTTCTCGGTCTGCTAGTCTGATGATTAGTGAATCAACAAGTTGACTACTACTACCGTTAGCAGCAGTATCAAATGAAACCTTGGCGACGGCAGCTACCGCTTCCTTGCGTCTTACGACTTGTAGCTGATTGAGAATGTCGAGTGGTAAGGCGGCATCTCTAATGCAGTATTCCATGACTACATCAGGCCTTTCTGCCCATTCTTTATCCATCTTGGAAGCATCAACATCCATTTTGTGCTTCTCTTCATCCTCAGGGAATAATAGATTTGAAACATAAGAAAGGGTTTCTCTCTGTGGCCGCAAAGACATCCTGACTTGCCACCATGCGTCAACAATGCTCCGTCCCGCTACATTCCAAGCCCTGTTACTCTGTCTTCGGGGGATTAATCCGGTTCTAGTCCGTTTATGTTCGGCTTCTGACTGCTCAACTCTGCCCCAACCGAATAGAGCAGCACGTTTACGCCAATCCATTTTTTTAGATTGAGTATCCGTTCTATCCTTCAATTTTGGTAGGTCAAAATTGTCTATGTTATACCCGGTTATGACGTCCGGGTCTTGCCCTCTAACAACCAATGTTAGTTGTTCCATAATGTAGGATTCTTCGCCTTGGAAAGAAAACTCTTGACGCATGCCATTTGACATATCCTCAATCCATGCCGCAGCACAAAGAATCTTCTCATGCTCAATGCTAGTCTCAAGGTCGAAGGAAAAAATCTTGAAAGGAACTTGAAAAGGATCGCAATCAGATAAATCAGTAATATTGCATGAGACAGTAATATCAACGGCATATCTTCCTGCTCCTCCTGCTTTTAATACCTTGAATTTCTGCGCTTCACCCTCCTCGATAATGTCTCTGGAGTCGATAATTTCTCCCTTTGCATGAATGTGCATACTCAAATCGTTATCCAGAAATAATCGATTCAAAAAAGGTATGTCACCTGCAAAAATCTGCCAAGACTGCTTGACGAGAAATTTTCTGAGACCGGGAACAACAAATGGCTGACGAGCAGTAATTTTCCAAATTGGGCGCATGCCTAAATCGGTTAATTTCATCTCAGGGCCAGTAATCGATACGATGTCATCATTTGCTTCAAGACGTTTTAATTTATCAGCAAATGGCTGTGGTATCTGCTGGCCTTCCTGCCACGTGCTCAAAGGAGTTATTTCGAACGTTGGAGACATTCCTGATACCAGTAGACAGACGGAGCGACCGTCTTCGCAACGGCCGAACACCTCGAGTATAGTTTGGTGATTTCGGCCAGAGTCGTTACCATCTACTGAATGATAGCGTCCGCTGATTATTCCGATTCTCCCTTCGAACTGCATAACTCTGCCCAACCTAAGCAGAGCACACCCCTGCTATTGCACTTCGTATTGCATCAGTACAATTACTGAACAATAATTGTTCCAGTCATAGATGGATGAGGTTGGCAGTGATAGGTGTAAGTTCCAACTCCTAAACCTGCTAATGTGTAGGTTTGTGAATTGCTAATCATTCCGGAGTCAAACACTGGTGTCGAGCTGTCTTCAGTTACCGTGTGACCCATATTATCTAGATTAGTCCAGATGATTATATCGCCGGCTGAAATGGTAATTGTTGATGGTGAGAAAGCCATACCCTGGATGTTGATATTATGAATTGTGTAAACTGTGGTTGACGCAGAGGACACAGTGGCCGAGTTAGTTGATCCGTCAGAAGCCATTACTGCACAGTAAACTACGTCGCCGGAGTTCATGTTAGAGGTGTCAAGTGATTGAGTATTGCTGTGTGATGCTCCATTTAGGTACCACATGTAACTGAAGGTTAGTGAATCGCCATCGACGTCACTAGAGCCTGTTGGGTTGCAAGTCAACTGGTCTCCAGCAAAGGTCCCTGACGAATGTTGTTGTGTTGAATAGCCAATGGTCACAGAACTAATTACCGGCGCTGAGTTTTGGATAGTAACGCTGTTACTAGTTACTGTTGCTCCATCCTCGGTCCCGTCGTTTGGCGTGATGCTGCATGAAACTGAATCTCCTTTGGTGAAAGTACCTGCTAGTGTACTTGATGTCGACGAAACTTGTTGTCCATTCACAAACCAAACGTAGCCGTAGGTAATCGTGTCTCCATCAGAATCACTAGCCCCTACCGGAGTGCATGACATTGTCGATGACACTGTTGCTGAAGTTGGTGTCAAAGACACACTGCTGATGGTTGGTGGGTTGTTAGGTGCCGTGGTAACTGTTACTGTCGAAGATTGCTGGGTTGCGGTTGCTCCATAGGAATCAACCACGCTTGCCGAGCAGTAAATTACATCATTATTGGTAAGTCCTGTAGTATCTAAGGTCGGACTCGTCGGAGATTGTTGTGCACTGTTAACATACCAGGTATAAGTTGTTGTGAGTGTGTGCCCTTCAGCATCGCTGGCAGAGGAAGTACAGGTCAAAGTATCGCCAATAATAGGCGATGTGTTGTCAATTGTAACACTGCTGATAACGGGTGCATAGTTAACTACAGTTGCTGAAGTACTATCCACGGGAGTACCGGTTAGTAAGCCATCGCTTGGAGTCACTGTGCAGTATACAACATCGCCAATGTTGACCAGTGAGGTTGTTAATGTAATGCTTGAACCAGTGCCAATTTGGCTGCCATCTGCGGTCCATGTGGTAGTAGTGGTAACAGTGTCACCGTCTGCATCTGAGGTTGTTGGCGTGCATGTAAGGGTCACATCAGAGTAAACCAATCCGTTGCTGTTAGAAGATGTTAATGAAATAGAATCAACACTTGGATTGTTGTCATTGATGTTGTTTACGTTGATGGTAACTGTGGCTGAATCAGGTGTTCCGCCATCGGCCGCAGAAGCG
>CEWG01227728.1_pt1 | contig 16732 bp, 16 predicted proteins | sample 361411 | NCBI WGS metagenome assembly CEWG01 (sample SAMEA2622173, study PRJEB7988) | marine metagenome | biome: marine biome (ENVO:00000447); feature: surface water layer (ENVO:00002042); material: "saline water (ENVO:00002010), including plankton (ENVO:xxxxxxxx)" | depth 5 m | reverse complement strand
TGAATAATCATAATACTTAGATTTATCAAATTTCTCAGATTCATATAAATCTAAATTATTAAATTTCATTTCATCATCAATATTAAATATATATTCTGAATCAAAGTTATATCTAAAACCTTCATTCTTAATAATATTAAAGAATGTTTCATTAATCTCAATTCCAATGTTACTATTACTATTTTTAATATTTTTTATTAAATTTTCTTTTTCATTAAATTTATTATCAAAGTAAGTATAATAATTTAAATTTTTATTTATTTTTTCATAACAACAAATATTATTAATTAATGGTCTTTTTAGATAATCAAATTTATAAACTTTATCCTTTCTAATATTTTGAGATATTTTATAAAGATATTTACCAACGGTAGTTGTAGGTTCTTTCTTAATTCTAAGTTCAGGTTTATAACCCGACCAAACTTTGATTTTAAAGTCATTGTCTTTAACTTCTTGATAAATTCTTTTATTATTCTTTAATAATGTTATATAGTATGGTCGTTCTTTTAAAATAATTCTAATAATTTGTTGTATTTTATTTAATACTAAATTATTAGATAAGTCGCTTAATTCTTCTTTCATACTTGTAAATAAACAACAACCAACATAAACGTATAATTGTTTTTTCATATTTTCTTTTGATGCTTTATCAATAGGGTAACCAAGCAATGAGAAGAATTTAGAACATTTAGTATTTATTTTAAGTAGTTTAACATTAGGATATTGTATTTGAATAATTATAATTAACATAGAAGCAATAATAAGAACAATATTTCTATGAATATCGGTTCTTTGCTCTGCAATATTATTGTATAATTTATTAATAATATCTTTATCGGGTAGATTTTTGTATTCCTTATTTTCATTTTTTGCTTCATTAATTTTTTTTTCTAATATTTTTTGATTAATATTATCAATAGATTTAATAATGTGTCTGATTTCAGAATCATTCATTTGAAATCCAATTATTTGTAATATTTTATTAACTAATTTTTGGTAATCATTTATTTTATCATCTAATTTATTATCAGTTGTATTTTCTTCATCAATTGGAATATAGAAAGGGTCATTGACGACCTCAAAATTATTATAGATTGTATCAAAATCAATAAAATTTTCATCACCAATATATTTTTTATTTGTTATTTTTTTGCTATGAGTAATTTGTTTTACATCATGGAAATTATATGTTTTGTTTTTATAATTATTTAAAAGAGTATCCAGAGATTTATTGTATTTTTTAAAATTGTTTTTAAAATCTTGTAAATCTTTAATAATATCAATTTGTACAGAAAGTTTATTTAAATTTTGTTTATTAATAAATTCATCTCTTTTTTTACATAAACTTGTAATATCATCATACATGCATATATTTTTATCTAACTTTTTGTAGTAGTATGCACCATCACAAAATTTAATATTATCTCTTTCGTTTTGTTGTAAATTAAATTGTTTTATCCAATTACCATTTGTCATCTGATAAATTGTTATGAAATTATTACCATCATTTAACACTACATATTTTCCTTCATAATCTTTTTTATTACCTTCATCTTTTTGAAGAGTTTCTAAGGTATAATATAATTTATCAATTTTAATTTGTTTACAATCATCAGGTTTAAATTTTTTCTTTTCTAATTCTAATTTGTTATATTCTGACTCAAATAATTTTAATTCTTTTTCTAAATCTATATCTTTTATAGATTCTAAATCTTTTTCTAATGTTTTCTTTAATTCTGTAATAAAATGATAAAATCCTTTATCGCTTTGCTTACTTAAATAAATTAATCTATTAATAGAATTATCCTTAAAAGTATTTAATTCAGTATAGTTTTTATAATGTTCTGGAAAATTATTTAATAATGGATTAGTGGTTTTAAATTCATATTTTTTATCTTGTTTCTTGTTAATTTTTAAATCTTCTATATAATCTTTATTAAAATCTTTAATATTTTTATTTAATTTTATATTGATATTCTCAATATCTTTTTTATCTAAATTATTAATATCAAAATTATATATTTGGAGAATTTTATTAAGTTCACTATAATTTATAAATTCATTGTTATTTAATAATAGTTCTTTAAGATTTGGGAATATTAATGTTAAGAATTTATTATATTCTTCATTTGTGAATGTTTCTGGAAACTTAAATGTAATTACAGGTGTATCTTCTTTAAATAATAAAGTTTTCTCATAAATATTTTGTTTTTCATTTTTTCTATAAAGAGTGAAGTAATTTATATCATCTTTATCATATATAAGAGAATCAACATTACTATCAATATATTGTATTTTTTTATCTAATTTTATAATTATTTTATTATCTTGCAAAGATTGTATTTTTCCTGAATATTTATTATTATCATTATTAATTGTCAAAATAATAAATATTTCATCATCGACTTTCATATCATTAATATCTTCCATATATTGTTCTAAATCAAATAATAAGACATTATCATCCTCTGGAATTTTATTAACATAACCTACAATTCTTACTTGATCGCCAGAATATAATTGCTTAATTTCATCATCATTCATTTTATAAATTTTTTTTGAGATTAGTCTAAATTTGTCTAATTTTCTCGGATTATTTAAAATATCAACGCATTTAAAATCTTCACTATTAAAATTTTTAATATTTTCATGAATACAATCAGTTATAACATCTCTATTAAAATTAGCAGTATATTTATAATTACTGGATTCACTATCATTTAATGTATCAAATGGTCTTTCTAATTCATATAATCTATTCTGTTTAATATCATATGGTTCTCCTGAATTATTTATATTATTATATTTTTGTAAATGGTCTTCTATTGTATTTTTAACAAGAGAAGGATTATTATTGTAAAAAGCACCATCAGTATATTTTTCAGTATCAACAAGAAACATTTTCTTTTTAATGCTTACAATAGGGTAAAATAGTTTATCATTAATTTTTTCATCTTTTTTATTTTTTAAATTAGTATAAATAGATAATAAATTATTTACATTAGTAATAGTATTAATACTATCAACATTATCTTTTGTTAATAATAAAATATTATTTTTAAATTGATCATCGGTATAATCAATAAAATCACTATTAACAACCCTTGTAATTTTAACTTTACTAATAAAATCTCTTAGTTCTTCACTGGTTTCATCAACATATTCTATTTCATTATTATCAATTTCATCAATAATATCTATTTCACCTGGTTCTTGCTGTTGATCAGTAACCTTATCCTTTTTAGAAATATTAACAAATTCTACATTTTCATCTTCATCAATTAAAATATCATCATCAAATTCAGTATCGCTATTATAAAATAGTAAAGAAGACATTATTTATATTATTATATATTTAATAAAAAAATAATAAAAATTTTTTAAATTTTTTTATATTTAAATTTAATTAAATTTAGAAATCCATAATATCACTAGAATATGAAGTAGGTAATTGTGTAAATTCTAACCATTCTTTATTTAATTTTCGGATTTGTGATTGTATTTCCTCTAATCCATCAATAAATATAGAATTAATTTGTTCTTTCTTAATTTTATTGTTTAACTGAATTCTAAATATAACTGATTCTTCTAATGGATGTTCTACTCTATAACCAACATATGATATTTTACTACTATTATCTTTTCTAATAAAGATATTATAAAATAATGCTTGTATTAAATTACCAATAGTGTGCTTTTCATTTTCTATTTGTATATCATATAGATTCTTGCTATTTTCTACAAATTTAAAAGTAAATGTTTCATTAGTAATATTATTAATTAATTTATCAATTTTATCATTTAGAATTACTAATGATTTAAATACAAGATATTCGGGTTTAATGGTATATTCACACTCAATATCAAACTCAAAGAAATTTGGTTCATCATATTGATTTTTATGGAAATATCTAGCTCTATCTAAATTATTAAAATCTTTTGTGAAACTTTCGATATTTTCTTTTGTAGCATTAGGATTTTCATCTTTATATTTTTTAATTCTATCTTTTAGTGCTTTACTAGATAATTTTTCATCAACAATGTTATGATAAACACATTTACTTACAAATGAAAATCCAGAATGATTTTTAGCAATATCTTTTGTAGCATATGCCTCAATATGAATAGCATCACCATCACTATTATCAATTAAGTTTGGTTTTAATTTGGTAATTAAGATATGGTCATCACTATATTTGTTTTTAGGGAATATTTTAAGTCTTTCTTTTTGAGATAATTCTTTATTATTAGAATCCATAATCTGAAAATCATCTGTAGTAACATCTAATAGATTAGTAGTATCATTTTTTTTATTTAGAATAAATTTATACTTATTTTGTTCGAAATCAATAATATCATTTGGTTTTAAATTAATAGGTAATAATGATAATCTTTGTAAAATAATTTCATTATGTAATGGACATGTATTTGTAATTATTCTTACTTTTGGGTCATCAATTTCATATGGTTTAAACTCAAAACCTACATTTTCTATTTCAGATAGAATAACTCTTCTAATAGCATTTAATATAGATACATCAATATCTAAAACCTTAAAATTTAAAGAATTTTCTTTTTTAATTAAATCTTTAAAAGGTGACATTTTATTAATTTAATATATATTAAATTATTTATAAATATATTCAATTTTTTTTAAATACTTATTAAAATCTTGTATTATATAAAATGCTATTATTTTTAGTAGTTTTATTACATTATATATTTATTTTTTCACCAGTATTGTTATTTCTGGTACCAGTTAATTTAATAAAGAAATACTTTAAATTTTACTTTTTATCAATTGTGATGGTTCCAATCCTATGGGGTTTAAATAATAATTCTTGTATTTTAACAAATATAGAAAATGAATTAGATAAAGAAAATAATCAAACTTTCTCAAAAAAACATTTAAAATGGTTATATAAACCAATAATGAAAATACTTGGATTAAAATGGGAAAGTCAAAAAGATTTAGATAAAATGGCATGTATACATTGGGGATTTAATTATATATTATTATGGATATATCTGTTTTATATTCATAAATGTAAACTAGTATAATTTGTGTTAAATTATACAATATTTTAAATTTATTTAAAATAATAATAAAATGAATAACCAGAAAACATTACAAAAACATTTATTATTTTATTCTAATTTATGCGAACACTCAAATGAAATTTATAAAAAAATTCTAAAATATAATCTAAAAAGTTATTTTTATTTAATAGATATAAGTTTAAATAAATTTAAAATTCCATCAAATATTACATCAGTTCCAACAATTTTACTAAATGATAAAAAAACTATTTTAAAAGATGATGAATTAAAAAATTTTATAGATTCCTTAAATAAAGAAAAAGAAATAGATGTACAACCATATTATCTAAATGGTTCTTCATTAAGTGATAATTTTTCACTATTAAATGAAGAAGATAATAATAATAGTATTAATAAAGGTTTTGAATATATAAATGATATAAATAAGATGTTATTGGTAAATGATAATGATAAAACTATAAAAAATAAAAATGATAATAAAAATTTAGCAGATAAAATGAATTCAATTCAGGAAGATAGAAATAGAGATATACAAAATATATTTAATAGAAAACCACCACAAGTTAAATAAAAACATTTAAAAGATATTATTATATTATATAAAAAGACTTATAATATGGGCTCAGATAATGATAAATTTTATAACATGTTTAATGATACATTAAGTAATTTCATTAAAGATTTAATTAATGTTTTTCCAAATGATAATGATTTTAAATTATTTAAAACATCCTCAAATATTGTAAAAATGGCAAACTATAAGAAACCACTTGAGTTATTTAATTTAGGATTAAATGATGAATTTAAAAAAAATATTAGAGAAAAGAATGAAGATTTTTTTTTAAATAATGATTATAGTGATGTATTAAATAATGAAGATTTACAAAAAGAAGGAGATGTAAATAATGATATTAATAATCAGTTAATATTAAAACTTAAGAATTATTGGAAGGAATTAGATGATGAAAATAAAGAGACTGTATGGAAATATTTTACTATTTTACTAAAACTTTGTGATAAAATTTATCAATAAATATAAATGGAAAGTACTGCAACATTTAAAAATTTAAACTTACTTAATTATTTTACAATATGGATAACTATTTGGTTTATATTATTTATAAATAATATAGTTAAATATAATCCAATTATTCCTTACATTTTAATTATATATCCAACACTATATATGCTTTATGTATACATAAAAGATAATAAAGATACTAATTTAAAAAGATTTATAACAATATCAGCATCTGTACTGATGCATTATGTTCCTCTAATTTATTTATATTTAAATTATGAAACAAATATTAGAGTGGATTCTATTATTATTACTTTGATTTTAATAAATTTATACTTAATTTATACTAAAAATAAAAATTTAGATATAAATAAAATTTATAATGATATATATTTAAATAATAAATTATACTAATTTTACTTAAAGATATTAATTAAAATATAAATAAAAATGATTTCACAAGTTCAGGAGAGTATTGTATATGTTTTTAATAAGATTTTAATTAATTTTTTTAAGGAAATTAAGAAAGAGCAATACTTTAAGTTAGCAATTAAGAAAAATTATAAAGTAATTGATAAGAAAAGTCATAAATATATTAAATATTTCTCAAAAAAGATGTTTGATAATATACAGATTTTATGTGAACCTGATTTAGACTTAAAAATTTTAGAACAAAATGAAGAATTTACAAATACAAATATCTTTAAAAATATTAATATTGGCAGATTATTAAAAAATTATGATAATGATAATGATAAGAAGACCATTTTAAGTTATATTATTACATTATCAGTATTTAATGTATTATATGAAGACAGTCGAATTATTTATGAAAAGATGTTACATGATAGTAAAAATAAAGAAGACATTTTAAATGAGGATGATGATGAAGATGATAATGATGAAAGAGATGAAGAAAAAGTATTAGATGATGAAGACGAAGATAATGAAGATGATGAAGATGATAATGAAGATGATGATAGTGAAAGTGAAGATGATATGTCAGAAGAAGCAATCTTACATAGTATTTTAACAAAATCTATTAAAATTTTAAGTTCTATAAATAATAATGTTAATGTAGAAAATGATTTAAATGAAATAATGGATGATGATGTAAGAATATTATTAAGTCATATTAATGAATTAAAAGTAAATGTAACAAATAATGAAGATTTAGATAATACAAATATTGATAACTTATTAGGAAATAGTAAAATAGGTCAATTAGCAAAAGAAATTAGTAATAATATTGACTTAGATCAATTAAATATTAATACTGAGAATCCAGAGGAAATGTTAAATCCTGCTAATTTATTTAATGGTGAAAATGGAAATTTAATTGGAAACTTAGTACAACAGGTAGGAAGTAGTATTACTGAGAAAATGAATTCAGGAGAATTAAAACAGGAAGATTTACTAAAAGATGCTTTTTCATTAATGAATAAAATGCAAAATAGTAGTTCAGATAATCCAATTATTGATAATATGGTAAAGAATATGATGAATACACATAATGCACAAGGAGGAATGCCAAATATGGGTGATAATATGGATATGAATTCAATGATGCAACAGATGATGTCAGGAATGGGAGGAATGGATCAAAATTCTATGCAACAAATGATGAATAGCATGGGTGGAACACAAGGTCTTAATCAAAATAATCCAAATTCAAGAGAAGGGAAAGCGAAGGAAAGATTAAGAAAAAAATTAGCAGAAAAAAAAGGAGAAAAATAAATTAATGTAAAATAAATAAAATAATAAATTTATAATAATATATTAAATATGAGTGAAACAATATGGTTTAAAGATTTACCTGGATTGATTACAAAAGATAATTTTTTACAATTTTTTCCAACAAGTAGTATGAGTTATGTAGAACAAATAAACTCAATAGTTAGATTTTCTATATACTTAACATTAGTATTAGTATTATTTAAAAATAATTATAAAGTTTTTTATATTCTTGTAATAATACTTTTAATAAGTTATGCAATGTATATAGTAGAAAATAGAAAAAGACAAAATAAAAGAGAGATGTATCAAAGAAATAATTTAGCAAAATCAAAAATTAGCAATGATGTTTGTAAAAAACCTTCTGTTAATAATCCATTTATGAATAGAAATATACTAACAGATAGTCCAGATAAGGATTACCCTGCATGTGATATTGAGAATGAAGCAATTAAGGAAGATATTAAAGCTAAATTTGATGAGAAGTTATATAGATCAGTAGGAGATATATTCGAAAATCAAGCATCAGATAGACAATTCTATACAATGCCAAACACAAACTTAGTAAATGATCAAACAGGATTCGCAGAATGGCTATATAAAAGACCAAGTTGTAAAGGTGGAGATGTAGAGGCATGTTATAAAAATGTAAGTGAAGTTATAGGAAGAACCTATAATTAAAAATTAATTAAATATATTTTTTTATTTTATTTTATTATAATAAATTAAATAAAATGGCTTGTGTTAATCGAAATGTTCATCTAGATAATAGAATGGGTCTTGATGATTGTGCTTTAGCTGCGAACGAAAGACAAAATAATAGAATTAATAATTACAATTTATATAATCCTAGATCGGATTGTACTAATACTGATTACATGAAAGTAGCAGAATGTAATAATATGGTGCCAAATAATGGTTATGGTTTCAGTGATAAATGTAACATTGACACTGATTCCAGATTAAGAAATGGCAGTGATTTAACAATGAAAAATACATTAAATCAAGATTTCAGAAAATGTGGTGCTAATACTGCTGCTGGATGTGAAGATGACAAGAATTCTATTGAAAATAGAATGAGAAGAGGGAATGACTTTGGTCTTAAGAGATGTGATACAGTTTCGGAAGTATCTACATTAGACCTTCACCTTACACCAATGATTCCTTGTCTTCAAAAGAATATACAAAATCCTGTTCACATTGTACCTTCGTGGCAATGGGGAGGTGATGGAACTCGTGATAGTTTAGCACAAAAGAAATGGCTTCAAAGCCAAGGATTTAAATTTGTAAATGGTGTAGCTGAGCAAGCTTGTGGTTTCCAATAAATTTTATTTAAATTCAAATAAAATTTATATTAATAATTTTTTATATTTAATTAAAATATTAAATTTAATTAAATATGAGTAATGTCAATAATATTTTAAATAATTATGATTTAGACAAAGATAAAAATCTAGACAAACTAGAAAAGAAAATAAATAATTTATTAGAACAATTAGAGTTTGTTGATAATAAGAACGATGAAGAAAAAGTTTTAAATAAAATTAATGAGATTAAAGAACTAATTAAGGATGTCAAATATTCTAATAATTATAAATATCCTGATTATAATGATACTAATTTTACAAATAAAATTATGTCTAAAAAAGAATTTGCTATAAACAAAATTAATAAAGAAGATATAGAAGAAGTTAATAAAGAATTTTTTGAGTTAAGTAATAATCAACAATTTTTAAAGAAATTTATATCTCCAAATACACCTTATAGAAGTATTTATTTATACCATGGTGTAGGTGTAGGAAAAACTTGTGCATCTATTCAAATATCAGATAATTTTAAAAACTACTTTAATAAAAGAATACTTGTTATATTGCCATCGACTCTAAAAGATAATTATAGAAAAGAATTATTTAATATTAAGAAACTTAATAAAGAAGATGATAATATGGAACAATGTTTAGAAAATTATTATTTACATCAAATAATAGGCAGAAACAAGATGGATGCTGATAAAATATCTAAAAAAGCAAAGAATCTTATTAACAATGAATATGAATTCTTAGGTTATCAAGAATTTGTTAATCTTGTAGAAAAAATAAAATCAAATTCTCCAAGCACTAAGATATATAATACAAAAATTAGAGAGTATTTTGATAATCGTGTTATAATTGTAGATGAAATACATAATATGAGAATGATTAAAGATGCTGAATTAGGTAAAAAAGTACCAAAAATATTTCATTATGTTTTAGATAAACTTAAGAATAATGTATTAGTTCTTTTAAGTGCTACACCAATGTTTAATGATTATAAGGAAATATTATTTATTTTAAATACATTGCTGATAAATAATAAAGAAAAGAAATTACCAGAAAATATTAAAATATTTAATGATGATGGTGAAATAGATAAAGATTTTAATAAAATTTTAATAAAATTATCAAGTAATTTTATTTCATATATGAGAGGTGAAAATCCTTATTCTTTTCCAATTAGATTAACACCTAAAATTAATAAGGATAAAAACATATTAAAAAAAGAATATTATCCTAAGAAAGATATGTATGGTAAAAAGATTGAAAAAGAAGACCAAATTGATATTATGGAATTAGTTTTTACACAAATGAGTAAATTACAAAGCCAAATTTATAAAACTATAAAAGGTACTAAAAATAATAATAATGATGATGATAAAAGTATAGAAAAAGCAGATCTACAACAAAAAGTACAGGTATCAAATATAGTTTATCCAAGTAAAAGTATAATTGATGATAATAATTTATCAGAAACATTTAATATTAAAAATACATATGGTATGTCTGGATTAAAATATGTACTAGATGGTGTCAATGAATTAAAATTAAAATATAAAAAAGATACAATAGATAATTATGGAGAAATATTTGATTATAAAAATATTGCAACATATTCTCCAAAAATAAAGTTATTAATGGATTATATAAAAAATTCAGAAGGTATAGTTTTAGTATATTCCAGATATATTTATTCAGGTATTATTCCAATTGCGCTAGCATTAGAACATTTAGGTTATAATAAATATGATAATAATAATCTATTTTCAGATAATATAGAAAAAGGTAAAACAAAAGGTAATTATGTTATTGTTTCAGGAAATTCTAAATTATCTCCAAATAATACCAAAGAAATCAATGTAGCTAATTTAAAAGAAAATAGTGAAGGTGAAAAAATAAAAGTTATAATTATTTCTGAATCTGGTACAGAAGGTTTAGACTTAAAAAATGTTAGAGAAATTCATATATTCGAACCATGGTATAATATTAATAGAATAGAACAAATAGTCGGTCGTGGTGTTCGTAATAATTCTCATATTGATTTGCCTAAAAGTAAAAGAAATACTACTATATATAATTATGTTAATTTAACTAGCAAAAATATAAAAGAATCAATTGATTTTAGAATGTATAGAATATCAGAAAATAAGCAAAAGAGAATTAGTGTTATTGAAAAAATTATGAAAGAAAATTCTTTAGATTGTTCTTTAAATGAGGAAGCATTAAGTTTTAAAGATATTAAAAGAGATATAATAACATCACAGAAGAAAAAAAATGAATTAAAATTAATTAATTCATATGATATTAGTGATAAAAATAGAAGTAGAGTATGTGATTATGGAGAATGTAATTTTAAATGTGCTAAAAAAATTAATTGGAATACTATAAATATTGATGATAGTACATTTAATAAAAATATATTATATTATGATATTCATATTGCCAAAAAATATATTATAAATTTCTTTAAAAATAATAATATTGTTTTATTAGAAGATTTAAAGAAAAAAATTAAATTAAAAGATGATAAAATTTTATTTTTTGCAATTAATGATTTAGTAAAGAATAAAATAATATTTAAGAATGAATATAATAGAATGGGGTATATAATATACAAATCAAATAAATACATTTTCCAGCCAACTGATATAACTGATGAAAAAATAACAGTTCAAGAAAGAAAACAAAAGAGACAAAATAGAGCAAGAAATATTGATATTACAAATATTGATAAAGTAACAAATAAATTTATAGTCCCAGATGAGATGTGTGATATTAAAAAAGAAGATGACGACAAAATAAATTTAAATAATATATTAGAATCAAAATATACTGATATTATTAATCAAACTAAATTAGATAAAAATACACAGAAAAAAGATATCGAAAGTTTTGATAAATTAATATGGGATTCTATTATTGATAATATGAATAAAAATGAATTACTACAATTATATAAGAATATTATGAAAAACAAATTAGATGAAGTAATTAATAATAAAGTTGTAAAATCTTTAAATAAATCATATTTGGTTATGAAAAATGCTAAAGGAAATGTAATTGCTTTATATAACTACTATGATAATGTATTTATGTGTCTAAATGAAAAGAATGAATTAGTAAATTGTAGCCCTATATCAAATGGTAAATATATGGATTTATTAAATTCTAAAATATCAAAATATTCAGAAAGAGATATTAAATCATTTGGATATTATTCTACAAAGAAAAACGAAAGTATTTATAAAGTAAAAGATTTAGATAAATTAGAATCTGGGGATAAAATTAAAGGTACAGCTTGTATTGGAACATCGACAATTACAAATAAAAAATTAATTAAATTTATAAATAAATTTGATAATAATATTTTAAAAGAAGACCTTTATTTCCCAAATAATAGTTTGTGTATAATTTATCAATTAATATTACGAAGATTAAACGATAAAAAAACTATATACTTCTTAAGACCAAGTTTTTATAATTTAATTAAATTATAAAAATTGAAATATTATTTAGAATTATTTTTTTTATATTTCTATATAAATTTAATATGAGTAATACCAAAATTTTCAATGATAATATACTTACTGCAAAAATCAAATTAAATCCTAGAAATGTAAATAAAAATTATCAAAAATATATTTTATCTAAACTACAAAAAGAATATGAAGGAAAGTTCTCAAAGTTTGGATTAATTAAAGAAGAAACTATTAAATTATTAAAAGTATCCTTAGGTGGTTTAGAACAAAACAGTTTTGAAGGAAATGTAATATATGAGGTATTATTTAATAGTAAAATTTGCAATCCAGTTATAGGAGATATTGTATTATGTGAAGTAATTAATACTAATAATTTTGGTATTTTATGTAGTGCAAAAGAAGATAATAAAAGCATAATAGATGTTATTATACCTAAAAAAAGTATTGCAGTTAAATCTGATATTGATTTATCAACAATTAAAATAGGAATGTCAGTTTTTGTAGAAATTATTGGAAGAAAACCTATATTAAATGATACAAAAATAAAATGTATTGGTAAAATAATAAAAACTAAAAATAGATCAAGAGTAGTTCCAACCTCAAATGAAAAAAATATAGAACAAGATGAAGATATTATTACAGAAGATGTAGAAATTATAGAATATGATGATGAAATTGATGAAATTGATGATGATAATGATAATAATGAAGATGATGAAATTGACAATGATGATGATGACAATGATGATGATGATAATGATGATAATGATGAAGATAATGAAGATGATATTGATATTTCTGAAGGTGGAAGTATTGAGGATAATTATGAAAGTGATGAATCTTTATTAGAGAGTGATAATGAATTAGAAAATTAAATTATTGTTTCCAGTGAGCACCACAATTTAAACAAGTTATAAATAATGTTGCAGATTCATCAGCACTACGAATTTGTAATTCATAATATGAACATTCGCGTTTCTTACATTTACCACATTTAAATTGGTCTGTTGTAGAAATATTCTTATTATTCTTAACTGCTTCTTCTTTTTTATGTATATCATCAATTATATAATTCCATTTTTCTGGATAAATCTTATATGTTGGTAGATATGCTAATTGATGTGGGAGATAAGTTTTATCTTTTAAGAATTTATTTAGATTTAAATTTTTTAAATATGATTTTTTATCTAAATTCGATAAAATAGAAACACATTTGTTTCTATAAATTTTATTAAATTGTTCGTTTTCCCAATTTTTTATTACTTGTTTACTGTCAGCAAAATCAATAGACCAATTAAATATCCCTATTTCTAAATCTTTAATTTCTGTATCAGTTAAATCAATATTATTATTTTTACTAATTAAATCAATAAATCTTTCTCGTAATTCAGACATTTATAATTTTATTTAAATTTAAATTTAAATAACTTTAATAATTTTCAAATTTTATAAAAATTGAAATATTATTTAGAATTTATGATTTAAATATTATAAAATGATTAATGATTTTAAAGATTTTAATTATGTTGAGATTAATCTGATTAGTCCTATAAATAGCTTAAAAAATATTAATTCTAATGAAAATCTTAATATTTTAGATGTAAATTGGAATGAAAAAGACTTTAATCAAACTTTATTAAATTTAATCAATAATTATAATCTAAAACCATTCGAAAAAAAATTTAGAGTTTTACAACATTATAATAAGAAATTAATTTATAGTATTAATGATAATAAATATAATGTAAATACTGAAGAATATCTATCAAACACAATGACTGATAAATATATTATGATTAAATATAATAAGGAAAATATTCCACCTATTAACTTTCCATCAACAAATAATATTCATGATATGTATCATATTAATAAAATTATATTTAAAATAACAAATAGAATTTATATAAATTTTGAGTTAAAGAAAAAAATAGTAAATGAAAAATCTGAAATATTTAGAAGGATTTATATAAATTTAAATAATGATAAAAAAAATTTAGATAATAATGATATTAATGATATTCTACATAAAACAATTAATTATTTTGATTAAAATTAATAAAAAATATACTTGGCGGTAGCATATTTTTTATTAGTTAATTTGCTTTTACTATGTTATTAAAATGATATAATTAGAATATTTTACTTTTTTCTTCTGTCTTTTTATTTTTTCTTTTATAATTTTTCTAAAAATTATATCACCATATTTAATATTATTAGGATGATAATTTATACAAAGACCATATGTGCGATGAATATATAATTTGCCTTCTCTTCTCCATACCTCTCCCCACTTGTCATAGTACAAATCAGTATATCTTTGAGATTGAGACATAGTGAATGGTTTCTCAAATAAGAAAATTTAGGACTTATATATTTTCTTATTCTTTATGTTATTAATATGGGTAACCTTCACGGGTATCAAACCCATAACCATCATTATAATTAGTATATATTATTACGAACAATCTACGGTAAGACTCAATTTTCCATGATAAATCATAAAGGGTATTATTAATACCATTTAAGATTTTCATTTTGCAGTTGGTGTCTTTTCACTTAATAAGAAATAATATGGAACTTATTTCTATTGGTATTATACAGGTTTTTTAGGTCTTATTCATTATTACTTGGAACAAAAGGTTTCGCATCAGCATTTAACACTGATACTATCTGGTTCTTAAGATTATCTGAGATAATATTGCGTTCTGGACTTGTAGAATTCGTGATACTCACAAATACTGGCAGACGAGTTTGCTTCTTCTCAATTTCAGAATCCATCTCCCAACGCTCAAATATTGACATTGTTGTAGTGTTTCACTTAATAGAAAAAACCATTGGTAATTAAGGGTTTTTTCTATTCTTATACATATTTCTTATTCATCATTCTCGTCTTCGCTATCAGAGTTGATAGCAACTGGTGTTCCTTCGTTGTCAGAGTCAGAGTCAGAGTTGTCAGACTCCTCTACTTTCTTGGGAACAACTTTGGACTTCTTGGCTCGCTTCTTTTGCTTTTTAGGTTCTTCCTTTCGCTTTTTGGGTTCTTCTGTTTCAGAAGATGACTCTTCCCACTTTGCCTTTGCTACATTAAAGGCATCTGTGTCTTCTTTGAGAGCTTTCCATTCCAAACTAACATGTTTCATCCTTTCAGTTCTGGGAACTCTCTCATCCTCTGGGAGGAGGTTTTGCTCCTCGCCAAACTCTTTCAAACGAATTCCAAGCCAGTGGTTGTAGAAAGTAGCCTTTCTTGTCCTTTTTGGCTTGTCAGCAACAGGCTTCTTGCTTTCTTTCACTTTGGTGAGTGTAAGAGTAGCAGAGAACTCGTCAATGTAGTCGTTGATATCATCAACATCATCCATCTTGTTTTCCAAGAACACTTTGAGTTGCTTGATAAGATCAAGCTTCTCTTCGTGAACAGCAGTAGCGATGGCATTGTTGACCTTTGAGTAAGACATTTTTTGCTTTGCGTGAAAGTTGTTTGTACGACTGATAGTTTGACCAATCAAAACTTTCAAATTTTTATATATATAAAAAATTGAAATATATATGACCTAAAAGGTAGCAAACAGTTATTAAATGATTATGTTTGATAAAGGTCAATCAAGCGTTGTTTATTTTAACAATGATAAAGGATCTGTATCAAAAGCATTTAAAAGACAAAAAGCATATCAGCATGAAAAACATATTCTAAGAATCTTAAATGAACTACAGATATGTAATCATGCTAAAATGTTATCATTTGATGATTCATTACAGAATATTGATATGGTATACATACCATTTAATCTTGAGAACTTATGTCGCGAAGCAAAAACAACTAATATTTTTAGTGATATAAATTTAAATTTATTAATTTATGAAATATTACTAATATTAGAATCATTACATAAACATGAAATAGTACATGGTGACTTCAAAGCAAAAAACATACAATTATGTAGAAATAACAAACCTTATATAATTGATTTTGATTTAACAATTGTTGAGTTTGATGATTATGAACATTTTATGAAATTAGCTACAGATGATTTACATAAGATGAAACTACTAATTATTCAGTTAATAATGATGACTGATTACAAAAGTACATATACAAAATATAATAGTAATATATCGCATATTAG
>CEWG01221432.1_pt1 | contig 16767 bp, 23 predicted proteins | sample 361411 | NCBI WGS metagenome assembly CEWG01 (sample SAMEA2622173, study PRJEB7988) | marine metagenome | biome: marine biome (ENVO:00000447); feature: surface water layer (ENVO:00002042); material: "saline water (ENVO:00002010), including plankton (ENVO:xxxxxxxx)" | depth 5 m | reverse complement strand
ATTCATACATTGTGGGTCATTTATACTTTCTAAAAGGAATCTTTTAGTGCAATGAGTACATGTTGAATAATTGCATTTAGTACAAGTAATTTTATTACCTGTTCTAAATATTTCATTATCGATCTTTATTTGTTTGTTGTATGGCTCAAGACAGATATTACATTCATTTGTCATAATGAATGAAAATTGATTAATAAAAAATTATATTTAATTTCTTCAAATTTTTATACAATTCTGAATATTGTTAAGATCTTTTTAAATTCTTCATAATTTCTGTTGTTACAAGATCATTTACATAGTTAGAATCAACAGAATAATGAACTTTTCTAATACCTATCTTATATATTTTATTAGCACATTTCATACATGGTTTTGACATCTTTAAAACATCTTCTTCGCTATGACAATTATTACCAAGCCTTATAACATATAAAGAACATTCCTTTATTACTTTTTTATTTTTATAAATTTTATGTAAATTATGTATTGCATCTTCTTCAGCATGAATACTAAAGTCCTTTAACCATTTATGCTTTTTATTAAATCCCTTTGATATTATATTGTTATTAAAAACAATAACACAGCCATGTTTATGTGTTAAATTAGAGTTCTTTGCACATTCTACTGCTTGTTCTAAATATTCAGAATGTTTTGTTTTATATTTATTTGTTACATTTGACTTAATCTGATTTAAGAATGGATATTCATATTTTGATAAAGTTGTTTTTATAGTATTTAATACCTTTATAATAAAATCGTAATCTATATCATCTTTTGTAATAGATAATGCGTTGTTAGAATTTTCCAATTGTAAATATATTAGCTTTCTCAAAAGTTCGACTGTAAGTATATCATTGGTTATATCATATATAACCATTATTACATGAAAATTAAAATTAAATAAAATATTCAATTTTTTATGAAATACATAAAGATAAATTTAATTAAATTTAATAAAAATGGATAATAACGAATATAATGAGTTAATTAATAAGTATATTTCAAATAATATAAAAATATGTATAAGTAAATGTTGTGGATATAATTTTATGGTTTTAATGAATAATTACTCAAGATTATGTGATTTATATAAATATGTAACACAAATTTATAGTCATGTATCAGAACCGATATTACTATATTTAGATGAAAATCATGAAAAGATGATACCTAATAACGAAATATTAATAAATGATTATTTTATACATAATAATATTAAATCATATACTGGATTAGATTTACCTGTAGTTTATAAATTTTATTTAGATTTATGTAGTAAGCATAAAAAAATTTATAGTCAAAATTATGAATTTAAATAAATTTAAATATTTATAAAAATATAAATGAAAACAATAATAGAAAACATGATTAAAAAATATAATGAAAATTTTAAAACAAATATGTATAAATATCAAAAAAAAATAGATATAGATATAGATTTGCTAAAAAGAGGATTACAAGAGAAAAAAAATGATACAATTATAGATAAAACTATTTATGTTGTTTTTGATAATCATCCAAGAAGTTTAGGAATGACCTATAAAGAACATATGAATGTATCATTATATTTAGCATTTAATAGTTTAACAGCATTTTTTATATTCATAATTCATGCCTTTTTCCCAATATTATTCAATCATAAAGGAACAGATACACTAAAAAATATGATAGAATTTTCAGAATCTATAAATAATGAAAATTAAAATAATTTAATATTTTTATAAATAAATGGCAAAAAGAAAGAATTCTAAAAATCAACTTCAATTAGAAAGATTATTACCCTTATTAGTACCTATTGCAATCTATGGAGCAATGTATAAATATTTAGATGATTTAGAAAAGAATAAAGAATGTAAGTGTTCTGAAAATGAAAACAGAACATTGTTAAAAAAATTAGTAGTATCTACATTATCAGTAATGGTTCTATTTAATCTATTACCATTCTTATTTAAAGGTGTTTTCTTAAATAATTTAGGACCTTTACTTGCATTACTATCAATTGGATTATTTATATATTTATGTGTAACATTTATTAAATATGAAAAATTTTTATATAGCAAAGATTGTAAATGTTCAGAAGATATAAAAAAGACTGTATTTAGATATTATTTATATACTGGTATAGTATTATATGTTCTAATAATTTTATTTAATTTATTTTACATTTTTTTAATTATTAAATCTTCACAAAATACAGCTGTTATTAAAACAAATTTATAATTAATTTTCATCATCTTCATTTTCATCATCAGAAATTAAATTAAATAATGAATCATTTTCATATATTTCATCAAATTCCGGATTATTTTTAGTAATAATAGAGGATTTTATAGAGAATCCTTCTATTTCTTGTAATAGTAATTTAAATGAATAAGGTGTTTCAACATTTGAGAAATCATAAATATCTTCATTATATGTTGTACTAAGTGTATTATTAGTTTTCATAGCAATTGTTCCATATTTATTCTCAATACTATAACCATATTTATCAGATCTTTCCATCATACTTTCTTTAATAAATGAACCAAGACCATGACCAAGAATAGCATTAGTTTCCATCTCACCTATTCTCAAACCACCTCCATTTGCTCTACCTTTTGTAGGTTGTTTTGTAGTAGCTGTAATAGGTCCAGTTGTTCTATAATTAACTTTATCGGAAACCATATGTTTAAGACGATAGTAGTATGTAGGTCCAAAGAATATATGACAAGGTATTTGTTCACCAGTTAACCCATTATATAATATTTCATCACTATATTTATGTAAATCATCATTATCTAACGCATTAAATAATTTTTTTGTATTTTGATTATTAAATGCTGTTCCATCAAATGTAATACCATGTTTGCAACCTAATTTACATAATACACACTCAATTAATTGACCAATTGTCATTCTACTAGGAATAGCATGAGGATTAATAATTATATCAGGAGATATACCATCTTTATTAAAAGGCATATCTTCTTGAGCATAAATCATACCACATACACCTTTTTGACCATGTCTTGAAGACATCTTATCTCCTAATTCAGGTTTCATACTTTTTCTTAATCTAACTTTAATTTTCTTTAATCCTTTTTCTTTTTCATATACAAATACTTTATCAACAAAACCTTTTAATGTTTTGCTACCTGTAACAGATTTATCAAAATATTTAACATTTTTAACTTTATTTGAGAATATATTATCATTATTATCTTCTTCTACTATTTCTGAAATTTCATTAACTTTTCCTAAAATAACATCATCCTCATCAATATATGAATTTTCTTTTGGAATACCATTTTCATCAATATAGTCCCAATTTGCTAATTTAAATTTAATTGATTTACCTTCTTTTACTAATTCTAATGGATTCGCAAATTTAAGTCTTTCATTTGATGAATTACTTTTATCTTCTTCATTAATATATGATTTAAATTTAGTAATATTAAACATTCCTCTTTCAATTGAGTTTTTATTAACAATAATAGAGTCTTCTTGATTAAATCCAGTGTATGTAGCAATTGCAACAATTAGATTTTCACCGTTAGGTAATTCTTCATTATGTGTATATTTAGTATATTTTGTATGAACAATTGCTCTTTGAGGATAATGTATAATATAACCAGCAGTATCAATTCTATTATTAAAGTTAGTAGCATAAACACCAATTGCTTGTTTTCCTTGTTGACAACCGAATGCATTACGAGGATAAGGATTATGATCAAAGAAAGGTATAATATTAGTATAAACACTAAAAACTGTTGATGGATCAATCTCACAATAACTATATTTGTAATTTTTATTTTCTAAATATTTTCTATTCATTGCGATTAAAGAGTTATTTGTTTCTTCTATATCTACATATTCTATAATAGAGGAGTATTTAGAAAGTTCTTTTAAATCTACATCATTATCTTTAATAAATCTTTTTAATAAATCTTTATTATATTTACTATCTGAGAAATTGATTTTATTAAGGAGTTTGCCTTTTACCATATCATACCATTTTACATCATCATTTTTAATTTTATCAAGTAAATCTGATGAATCTAATAATAATTTGTTTTTTCTAACAATATATAATGGTCTTAATAATCTACCTGCATTAGTTTGTATATGTAGTTCATTATGTTGAACATACCATGATATAGATACAAGTTGATTAATAATACCACATCTCTTAAATAATTTAAGTTTTTTGTTAAATGTAACAGGGTCTAAATGAATACCAATCCAATTATTATTAATAAATACTTTTACAGAAGACATTACATTTTTTGTAGAAATTTCAGATAAATATAACATACCATGGTCTCTACAACATTCCACTATATCTTTTGTATCAATATCATATGATACATGGGTAAATACAGGAAAATGTTTAAGAAGACCAATATTACTACCATCAGGACTTTCCACAGGACACATAGCTCCAAACTGTGCCGAGCCAAGTCTATGTGGTTCTACTAATTTTACAGCTCTATCTATTGGAGTATTAATTCTTCTAACATGTGATAAATAACCTAAATATGATAATCTACTTAAATCTTGAACAACACCTTCTTTACTGGGATCATTAACACCACCCCAATTTCCTTTAAATGATTTAATAATGTTTTCACTAATAATAGAACTATTAAATAATTTTTTTATATTATTAACATTGATTAAACCTTTTATATCACCAGTTGTTTTCCAATGACCTTTATGGTATTCATTATCCATTACATTCTTAATATTATTTCTTAGATTATTATATAAATCTCTAAAAAGATTTGATAACATAAAACCTGATAAATCTACTCTTTTATAAAGATAATTGTCTTTATTTGTAGGTTTATCAATTTTAAATTGAACTCTTAAAATTTTATTAACTAAGTGTCCTAAGAATAATGCTTTATCTCTAAAATTACTACCAACATTTGGTAAGAAATCATTTACCAATATATATTTTAAGGCATCTACATTTTTATACTGAATAAAAGAAGATAAGTATTCCAAAGCAGTTTTTTGGTCATATATAGAACTGGACGCTATTATAGAGTTTCTTAAGAAATTAATATATTCTGAATTAATATCATCATCTACATCATAAATAATATAATTTAAAATATCTTTATCACTCTCAATACCTAATGCTCTGAACATTAAAAATAGAGGAATGTTTTTATTAATATTTGGACAAGTGATTATAATATCTCCTGCAATTTTACTGGTTTCCTTTTCAGCATTTACAAAAAATTTAATTGTTTTTGGGAATAAAGCATTATCTTCACTTGTACATCTAACTAATGCTTGATATGTAAAATTTGGATCTTTTGATTCTTCAATAAATATTTTATTAGTTGTTATTCTTTCTTGGCTGATAATAGTTTTTTCTTTACCAGAAATAATAAAATAGCCTCCTTGGTCGTATTGACATTCACCCATTTCTCTTAGAATTGCTGGGATTTGATTATTTAATATACATATATCAGAATGCACCATAATAGGTATTACTCCAATTTCTTTATTCTTAAAAATTTTAGTACTTAATTCTTTTTTACCATCATTATATACAATATATTCTACTAAAATATCAGCAGTTAATTCTGATACATAATTTAAATCTTTTAATCTTGCTTCATTTGGATATAACGGTTTTGTTTCTCCATCAAAATGAATAACTGGTTTTCCTAAATATATATCTTCTCCTTCTTTACCACCAATGTATACATTAACTTCATGTTTAATATTACCGTTTTCATCATCCTTTAACATTGTAAATGGGTTAAGAGTCTTAATAGTGTAAGGAAGTTTATTTAAAATGAAATCATTGTAGGAATCAATTTGTGATTTTGTGAAGTAATATTTTTCATCTTTAAAATAGGAATTAATTATATTCCAATCTACTTTCTTATCTTGAATGTATTCCATTTATTTATATTTATTATATTTATTTAAATTTTAAATTTAATTAAATTTAAAAAATAGTAAAAATGAAATTTAATTAAATTTAAAAAATAGTAAAAATGAAATTTAATTAAATTTAAAATATTTATTTTTTATTTGTAATCTTAAAATTTTTTGAAGAATTATTTAAAAAATTTTTACTTACATTATTACCACCTTTTTTATTATTTTTAGAGTCTTTGTTTTGATTTTGAGCTTTTTTATTACTTTTAGAGACCTTGTTTTGATTTTGAGTTGTTTTCTTAACCACTTTTTTTTGTATAGATTTTGTTTGTTCTTTCATATCTTTTTTAATTTAATTAAATATTAAAAATATATCTGAAAGCATAAAATAAAGAATAAAAAAAATTTATAGTTAGTATCTATAATTTTTTTTAAATATGATATCAAATCCATTTTATTTAAATTTTTTAATTTATCAAATGTAATGATTTTTTTATTAGAAATATCAAAATCTTCATAGTTTAATAATTTTGATGTATAGAATCTAATAAAATTAATTAATAATTTTTCATCAATATAAAATAGTAAAATAATATAATATATAATATTAATATCATTTTTAAGATGATAATAGTTATTGAATAAATCAAAATAATTATTATATTTATTATTATAATTTTTATTATAATAATAATCTTTTATATTTTTATAATCATCATCCAAGATTATATCATATTTATTAATAATATTTAGAAAAATTATTTCTGAATTAGTAAAAATTGACATATTTATATTATATTATCAATAAAAAAAAAATAATTTAACTTAAAATTTATACAATAATCTTATAATTATCATATAAATCATCATTATGAATTGGTGATGGAGATTTAAGATTAAGTGTAGGATATTTTTTATTAATGTTTTTAATTTTTTTATATGTATATGCTTGTGTTTTTAATAAATTCTTATGAATAACTTGGTCAAGTCTTTTGCCCTTTTTAGAAAACATTGGAGCATCCACCTTAAAATTATACATTATATTAAGTATTTCTTTTCGAGTATCTAATAATATATCAACATAATCAATATCATATCTATCAATTATGAGATTGTAATATATCTTTAAAAAGTTTTCAATTAATATAGTTAATTTCATATAATCACCAGTATCATAAGGTTCTATAAATCTTAAATTATATAATATCTTTTCCATATATTTATCATTTTTTAAAAATATAAAGTTTTTTGGTTTATTATATATTGGATATATGTTTAAATTATCAATGTAATGATTATCATTGTTATGAGTTTTTATTTTATGATTCATTATTTTTTCAGTGTGTTCATTAATTAATTCATTTTCATTTTTTAAATCTTTATTATCTAACTTACCAAAAATATCATATAAATATGAAAAATACAATAAAATAAGAAACATTATTAAAACAACATTTTTTGATCTATATACAATAATATTATACACAAAAGCAATTATAATTAGAACTAAAAGTGAATATTTATTAGTTATAAACTCTTTCATTTAAATTAAATATATATTATATTTTAATATTTGTTAGGCATCTGCAATTTCTATCATAGCCAAAAATATAGAAATAAGAACTATAAATATTCCAAGATAAATTTGTCTATTTTTAATACCTAAGATTTTTTTAATTCTTTTGTTTGTCAATTTATCAGATTTTAATATATCATCTAACATATCATTAATATTTTGGAAAGTATTAATAATTATAGTACTAATAGGTGTTTGTAAGAATTCTTTTTTTTTATCTTGTATTTTTTCATAATCTATAACTCTATCAATAACTTCTTTCATATTTTTTTCTTTTTTTTTAATTTCATCGTAAATGGTATTATTTTTATCAAGTTTTATACCATTAATAGCTTTTGATAAATCACTTATGGACATATCATTTATTTTTTCCATAGTTAATATTTATATTTATTGATATTTAAATTATATTAATTAAATTTGGTTGTGTAATAAAATGTCTTACACAACACATTCTTTGTATACCTAATTTTTGTAATGCTTTTTTCTGTGGATTATCATCAAAATATTTCATAGGGTCTTCATCTTCTGTAATTGTAATATCTTCAATTGTAAATTCTTTTTTATCTTTGTCATTTTTTTTTGTTAATTCTTCATACTTATTCCATTTATCTGCTAAAACTTTACCACATGTAAAACAACGAATAGGTATAATCATCTTTTAAATATTATACAACATATTATTTAAATAAATTCAAATTTTTAAAAAAATTGAATTATATATAAAATTATATATATTAATATAATATTAAAATGGAATTCTGTGAGAAATGTAGTAATATGTTATATATTAGTGTAGATAATACAGATGAAGATAAAAGCATTTTAAAGAATTACTGTAAGAACTGTAATTTTTCTAAGGAACTACCTAATAATGAAAGTAGAGCAATTATTGAGAATGTATATGAAAACACAGAAAATATTAATTATAAATTATTTATTAATCCACATATTAAGTATGATCCTACATTACCAAGAGTTAATAATATTAAATGTATTAATAAAGAATGTTCTAAAAAAAAAGATGAAATGGATGAGGTTATTTATATTAAATATGATAATGAAAATATGAAGTATCTATATTATTGTGTTTATTGTGAGAAATTTTGGAAATTAGATTAATTATTTATTTAAAAAATTGAAATAAATTATATATTAAAATTTAAATATAAAAATGAGTGAATCAAGTTCAATTGTATCATTTAATGACATTAACAAAAATTATGATCCAAGTAAAAATATTAGTGTAAAATTTATGACAATTTATGAAAAAACATCAATCATTGGATTAAGAAAGCAACAACTTGCAAATGGTGCTAATTCTTATTTAAATGCTGAACTATTAAAAGATATTAAAAATATAGAAGATATAGCTTTACTAGAATTAGAACATAAGAAGTTACCCTTCTTAATTTGTAGAACATTTAATAATGATTATAAAGAGTATTGGAAACTGGAAGATTTAATTATTTTATAATTTTAGGAGAACCAAATATATAGTCTTCGCTGGAATCATCATGAAATATTTTTTCATATTCACAATCTATATTATCAGGAATTTGAGGTGTATAAGTTGTTTCTTGTATTTCATCATTAATAATTTTAGAACTTTCATTTAATTTTTTATATTTTTTGCTATTTAAAAGATCAAATATACTAAAACACACTCCACATTTACCACACATTATATTAAATAATATTTGTTTAATTATCTTAAATAAATTATTTATTAATTATATAATATGGAAGAAATACAAACATATGAAAAAGAATATGAACTTTTAATAAATAGAATACAACATATTCAGGTTGGTGTTAAAACACTTATGATAGTTTTAGAATATGTCCTAGATATTGTAGAAAATGTAAAAGAAATTAAAGGAAATAAAAAGAAAATATTAGCAATTAGATTAATAACAAGAGTTGTAGAAAATGCAAATTTAGATGAATATGATAAACAACTGTGTATGGCAATGATTGATAGTGGTATTATAGGTGATACAATTGATTTAGTAATAAATGCACATAATGGCAAATTAAATTATAATAGTTCAGTTACAACAGGTACAAAATGTTGTTTTTTTATTATGTTAAAAGCGTTATCATATAATAAGAAACAAAGGAATAAAGTTAAACCTCAAAATAAAATTTAATTTTAAGTATTTAATCTAAATTATAAGAAAATATATAATGGGTAATTCATACTCAACCAAAAAATGCAAAGAATGTGATTTATCAATAGGTGACTATGGTTTAGATTATATATGTCATATTACAGGTAAAGGTAAATGGCATAATTTATATATATGTCCAAATTGTTTGTATGAAAGAGTTCATGTAAATAAAATTAAAAAAGATAACTATAATTTAAAAGTAGATTATAATGATGATATTATAAAAAGTAAAATAAATTAGTTTAATTAGTTTAATTTTTTTTAATTAATTTAAGATAGAAATTAAATTATGAACAATCAAATAAAAAGAGATTTAGTGAGTAAAGTATTAAAATTAAATAAAATACAACAAACAGAAGTTTTTAATATAATAAGAAAAGAGAATATTAATTATACTTGTAATAATAATGGAATATTTATAAATTTAACTAAAATAGATATTAGACTAATAAATAAAATAAATACATATATAGATTATCTTAAAAATAATCAAGAAAATTTAAATAAAATTGAAGACTATTGTAATAATATTACAACAATAAATGATAATGATGGAGAAGTTTATAAAATTATAAATTTTGATGAATTTAAAGATTTAAAAAATATAAAATTTCTAGAAAATATTAGAACTGATTTAAATCTAAAAAGAAAAAAAGAAATACATTCAAAATTTATAAATACAACAAAAAAATATCAAAGGTTATTATTTATAAATTATGAAATGGATAATTTAAATGATTTAAGTAAAGAAAAAAATTTAATTAAAAATTGAAAATGTATTTAGAAATATTTTATTAAATTTACATAATTATGGAGATTCAGAATTTATATGATAATATCACAAATAATAAAATTTACTTAGATATAAAAGATTATACCCCTGAAATAACTCCTGTAACTAATAATGATAATATATTTAATGACATAAGTTTAAAGCATATATTAAATAGTACAACATTAGATAAACCTAAAAAGTCAAAAATTGATAATACTGAAGCTCCTATAAAAAATAAAGAAGTAAAAAAATATAAATTTATTACTAATTCATTACTATCAGAATTAGGTTCATTAGTTTTATTAGAAGAAAATGAAATTAAAGATAAAATTAAAGAATATGTAAACTCAACCACTTCAAATGATTATTTAAAAACTTTATCTAGGTCATATAAAAAATTAAGAATTGATATTAATAATATTTTAGTTAAAAATTTAGATAGTTATATTTTTAATGAAGTTTTCTATATCATTTGTAAAGTATTCAGCATTAACTTAATTGTTCTTAATAATAATAATAAAATATATAGTGATTATGTAATAGATAATACATACGATTATTGTATATTTAATGAAATTACTAATGATAAAAATAAAAATTATATATTTAAAGAGAATATAAAGAATGAAAGTGTTCCAAGTTATTTAAATAATTATAATAAAAGGTTAGAATTAAGCAAATTAAAACAATTAAAGGTAGACGAATTAAAAGAGTTATGTAATAAATATAATATTAATAGTAATCAAAAGAAACAAGATTTATTAAAAGATTTAGATAAATTTACGTAATAATTATAAAAAACTATATTATTTATAAGAATATAATAATTTTTTTATTATTTTTTAAAAATTGAAGAAAATCGTATAAGAATAAATATATCTATATAAATTAATAGAGAAATGGACATTTCTTCGATTTTTGTTAAAATCAAAGAGTATTTACAATATTCAATTGATAATGATGATTATGAATTGGAAACAATTTTAACATCCAAAATAAATGAAGATACATTTAAAAGGATATTTAATTTTTTAGTGAATGAATTTGAACAAATAACAGAAAATAATAATGAAACACTTGATATACGAATAGTATCATCAAAAAAATTTGAGAAATATCGTTTAACAATTGATGATAAATCTAATATTTTAAGATATTGTAAAACTAATCAAGTTGAAAAAAATCAATTAAAATATGGAGAAAAGAAAAGATTAGCAAAATATCCACCTATTATTTCTGATAATTATCCATTTCGAATGAATTTAAAAGTTGATACTGAATTAAATGATTCTGAAAAAATAGAAGAAATATATAAAACATTAAAGAATGCAAAAAAATATTTTAGACATAAAAAAAGATTTAGTTTCTTATCAAAAAGTAAATTATTTAAAGTTGATATTACAATTGTTAAATCATCAAGTAAAAATTCTAAGAACTTAGTTGGAAGTGGATTATTAAAAAATGTAATGGATTATGAAATTGAGGTTGAGTTTTTAAATAAGGATTTAAATGATAATATCAACCTTGATAAATTAATTAATGAGTTATTTAATATTGTTGGAAATATGTTATTAATTTCCGAGAATACAAATTATTTAATGACACTTCCAGAAAAAGATGATGTAAAAAAAAGTTATATTCAGTTAGCATTTGATATGGATAAAAAAAAGGCAGAAAATTTTGTAATTAAAAATCCTAAACATCATTTTATTGGGCCCCAACCAGTTACATTAGAACTTCAGAATTTATTAGTTCCTGAATTATCAAAAGAATCTATATTAAAAAATTATTCTGTAACAGATAAGGCAGATGGAGAAAGAAATTTATTATATATTCATACTGATAATCGTGTATATTTAATTAACAATAGATTAAGAATTACTTATACTGGATTAAAGCATCCACACGCAAAAACAATCATTGATGGTGAATTAATTACAAAAGATAGATTTGGAAACAAAATGAATTTATATGCTGCATTTGACATCTATTATCATAAAGGTACAAATGTATCAAATAAACCATTAATATCAAAAGGTAAAGATAGATTAGATATACTAAAAGATATTATTGAGAGCAAAGAGAACAAATTTGTACCAGTAAATAAAGAGAACAAACTAACAGTAAAATTAAAAGAATTTAAATATGGAAATGATAAAAGAATATTAAAACATAGTAAAACTATAATCGATAATCATAAAAATGATAATATAGAATATTATGTAGATGGTTTAATATTTACACCAATAAATTTAAATGTAGGTGCAAAAAGAGAAGGAGATAATAGTACATTAACTGGAACATGGAATAAAGTATTTAAATGGAAACCAGTCGAAGATAATACAATTGATTTCCTAATTAATTTTGTATCTGATATAGAACTAGAAGGTGAAAAGTATAAGTATTGTAAATTATATGTTGGTTATAATCAAGATTTAGAAATTGATCCATTAAAAATTTTAAAACACGAATTTGAAGATAATATTTATGCTAAGAAAGAGTTTGGAGAAGTTTATTTAAAGTACAATAGTAATAGAAATTTAGTTACAAAAGATGATGATATTATTAATGATAATATGATTGTGGAATTTGCTTATGATAATGATGTTAATAATGAATTTTTAAAATGGGTTCCATATAGAATTCGTCATGACAAAACAGAATTATATAAAATGACTAATAAAATTTCAGGAACTGCTAATGATTTTAGTACTGCACAAAATGTATGGAATACTATTCAATATCCAGTTACTTATGAATTAATTACAGGTACTGATAGTGTTGATGAAAATACATTAATTAAAAATAGCGATGATAGTGATGTATATTATGCCCGTGAAGTATCCAGAAATGAAAGTTTATTAAAAGAAATGAATTCATTCCATAATTATTATGTTAAAAATCAATATTTATATAATCGTTTTAGAGGTAAAAAATCATTATTTGAGATTGCATGTGGTAAAGCAGGTGATATTCATAAATGGTCAAAATCTAATTATAAATTATGTATTGGCACTGATATTAGTAAAGATAATATCTATAATGTTAAAGATGGTGCATGGAAAAGATATATCCAAGGTGTTAAAAAAGGTTCTATTAATACAGAAACACAAAAAATGTTATTCTTAACATTAGATGCTAGTAAAGAGTGGAATAAGCAATATGTAAATTCCATAGATGATGAAAAATCGCAAAGATTTGCAAAGATATTATTTGGTTTAATAAATAAAAGTGATTTTGAGAAAGATGAAACAAGTTTATTAAAATTTTATAATAAAATTAACAAAAAATTTAATTTAGTAAGTTGCCAGTTTGCAATACACTATATGTTTGAGAACAATAACACACTTGATAATGTAGTTAAAAATATTGATATGTTATTAAAAGAAGATGGATATTTCTTTGGAACTTGTCTTGATGGATACTTAGTAAATGAAAAACTTAAAAATACAAATATGATTAAAGGAGAAATTGATGGTAAATTAGCATGGTCTATTGAGAAAGACTATGATAATTATAGTAGTAAACCATTAGAAAATATTGGAAAAAAAATAAAAGTATATATACAAACTATTAATCAAATTTTAGATGAATATTTAGTGGATTATGAATTATTAAAATATAAATTAGGCCAATATAATATAAGACCAGTAGAAGATAAAGATTTAGAACAATTAAAACTAAAAAGTTCATCAGGTTCATTTGAGGATATATTTAATGAGGTTACATCAAATAAAAAAAATAAAGTGGATATGAATAATTTACAAAAAGAATTCTCATTTTTAAATAGATTCTTCATATTCAAAAAATATAGTAATTAAATAAAAGATATATATATGAACTTTATAGTTATAACATCTTTTTTATTTTTGATATTAATATTAATTTTAATAGTGAATTTTAAGTTTAATAATAATGATAAGTATGATGATAATACTAGTAAAATTAAAAAAAGTGTTGTATTTGCAGATGAATTAAATAAACCTTTGAAAACAATAATAAAAATAACATAAAAATATAAATATATATTAAATAAATGATATATTTACAAAGTGGTAAATATTTTTATAAAAAAACAAATAATGGTAAAATGACAAGAATATCAAAAAAAGTATATATGGAAAATATAGATAAAATAAAAGAAAGTAGTGATGGTGGTGGTATGTTGCCCCCTAAAAAAGTAATTGGTAAACCACGCCGTACTGGTTCACGTGTTCACCCTGATTCTCACAAACCATTAGAAGAAGGTATGTTTTCTATATTAATAAGGGTTAAAGATGAAGAATTTATAGATAGTACAAAATATTATACTTTTAATAAAAATTTAAAAAATATTAATATAAATAATTTTAAAAATGAAAAATTAGATATGAAATATTTACATGAATTTTTTAATTCATCTAATAGTAGTAAATTTTCAGTAGATAGTAATGATGTGATTAAATTATTTAAGTCAAAATCAGAAAAATATGTGGATGAAATGTTATATAAAGAATTAAAAAACTCTATTAAATTAGAATCTATACAGGATGATAAATTTAGATTTACACCAAAACTGAAAGGATATATTAATAATTTAAACAGAATTAATAAATCTCATTTTACTCGTTCAAATATAAATTATGGAATAGTTTATGAAGATGGAGGAATTAATTTAGATATGTTAAAACAAAAGTTAATAAATAATGAAATAGCAGATATAAATTTTGAAGATTTTGTAAATATTCTTAAAGGGTTAATGATACTTCATCAAAATAATCACTTGCATATGGACATTAAATCATTAAATATATTGTACAATATAAAAAAAAAAAAATTTTATTTAATAGATTTTGGTACATTATATAATTACTCTCTAAAGAAACAAGAACTTTTCTCTGATATAAAGAAAGGTTTTAATAATGCCCTTTTTAATGTTGAACAATTAATGGAAATTATTGAGAATGAAATTATTATTCAATATCAACATAAACAAATTGTAGAAGATATGATTGATAAGAGTAACGATTTTAAAAATATGAAAAAATTAGATATTAATCCTCTCGCTGATGCTATGATTGGATTAATTAAAGAACTACCTAATAATAATAATATAAAAGAAAATTTATTGAAATTCTTTAATGATATGAAGAATAAAGAGGAGATAGACGATATTTTAATTAATAAATATAATAAAATATTCAACTCAAATAATGGTGGAAAAAGTAAAAGAAATAAATCAGCAAAAAAAGATAATAATAAATTAGCAAAAAAAGATAATAATAAATTAGCAAAAATAGATAATAATAAATTAGCAAAAAAAGATAATAATAAATCAACAAAAAAATATAATAAGAAATCAACAAAAAAATACAAATAAAAAAAAATTGAAATTTTATATAAGGATTTATCATGTAATAAAACTATAAATAATATGGAAACTCGTAGTCATACTCGTGCTAATTCTACCACTGATTTCAGATATCACCCATACTATCAAAGAACAAGTAAAAGAGAGTCTTTTACAGATAGTCAATTTAAAATTTGGAAGCAAAGAATTGATAAGTATGTATATGATACAATTGGACATCATTTAGAAGATTTACCAGACTTACAGTATCGTCAGTGGTTTGATGAAGGTTATCTTAAACCAAAACAAGTATCATACATTGTTTTAGGTGAATACTATCAAATCTACAATCTAAATCAACTTTATTTTACCTATTAAAAAAAATTGAAATATTATTTAAAAAATATTTCTTATTATATAAGTATACTATAAGTTATTTTAATATGATGGCTGAACAAATGACATCAAATGCTGTCAATACATCAGTGCCAAATCAATACTATGGTGGAAATCCAGGTGTTTATACACCTCCTATGGATTGTCATTATACACAACTACCAACAAATGGGGTTACTGATGATATTATGAAAATCAGCATTGGTAGAAATGGAAAGGTATTCAAGGCAATTACACGACAAGCAAATGTTAATTACATTTGGTACAATAAAGATAATAATTATGTAGAAATTTGGGGTCCTGAAAAGAATTTACCTGATGCTTACAAAAGAGTATTTGATAGAATCCAAAAGATTATTACAAAAGTTGCTAATGGAGAAATTGATTTAAATAAAGAAACAGATAAGATTGTTAATAAAGAAAATGCAATGGATACAAGCTAAAAAAAAAATTGAAAATTTCACAGTATCGTTATTATCAACAATAACAACAATATCTACTATTAATTACAGTATTAAAATGGATTCTGTTAATAAAAATAAAAAAACAATAGAAGAAAAGAAGCACTTGGAAAAAATATTAGATGACTACAGAAGGTTCTTGCTTTGTAGTCCTTTCTAACAAAAAACAAAAA
>CEWG01019757.1_pt1 | contig 16784 bp, 17 predicted proteins | sample 361411 | NCBI WGS metagenome assembly CEWG01 (sample SAMEA2622173, study PRJEB7988) | marine metagenome | biome: marine biome (ENVO:00000447); feature: surface water layer (ENVO:00002042); material: "saline water (ENVO:00002010), including plankton (ENVO:xxxxxxxx)" | depth 5 m | reverse complement strand
TTGAATCAGGTCTATATAGGAATAGGTAGTAATCAAAACCATCCTTACTTTAGAATATACACTGTACTTAGACAGATAAATCGTATCAAAACAACAACTATTGTCAAAAAATCCAGCCTGTATGAAACTAAACCTCTTGGACCTAAATTACAACCAAACTTTATTAATGCTGTTATAGAAATTAAAACCAAACTCGAACCTAATGATTTATTACTAGAACTAAAAAATCTAGAAAAACTACATAATAGAAAGAAAACAAAGAGATGGGGACCTAGAAGTATAGATTTAGATATACTTATTTATAACAGACTAATTATGAATACCGATCACTTAATCATTCCACATCCTGGAGTGGAATATCGAGATTTTGTAATAATACCATTATATGAAATAACAGGATATGGTTATAAGGTACCTAAATATGGAAAAGTATCTAATCTAATTAAACACTTGTAATGAATAAGAATAAATACATTGCAATTGAAGGAGCTATAGGAGTTGGCAAAACCACTTTAGCTAAAACAATCTCAAATACTATGAAATGCTCGACAATGTTTGAGGATTATATTGATAATCCATTTTTAAAAAAATTTTATGATAATAACCGATCAAATTCCTTCACAACGCAGTTATACTTTCTTCTTAAACGTATCGAACAGTCAGAAAAGATAAATAAAAAAGAAAGTATGTTAATTTCAGATTTCTATTTTGGTAAAGATGAACTCTTTGCCAAGCTGAACTTATCAGATCTTGAATTTAAGATGTATCTTGAAATTAAAGATAAACTTAAATTTTCTCCACCTGTGCCTGATTTAATAATATATCTTCAAGCATCGACTGATATTTTAATTGATAGAATTAGAAAAAGGGGACTAAATATGGAAAAGAATATAGAAAAAAAATATATAGAATCTGTCAACGATGTTTATATGAAACATTTTCATGAGTATAATTCATCCCCGGTATTGATAATAAATACATCAAATGTCGATATTAATAATAAGGATGACTATAAAATTCTAATAAAAGAAATATCATCAAATATTAATGGTAAAAAATATTTCAACCCTACATCAATTTAGTAATGTCAAAACTTGATAAATTTCTAGAATGGTATGAGAAGGGAAAAAAAATTTCATGTATAACAGCATATGATGCAAGCATGTCAAAGTTTTTAGAATCGCAAGATATCAACATAGTTCTCGTTGGAGATTCACTAGGACAGGTCATTAAGGGAAATAAGACCACGCATGATGTTTCTATAGAGGAAATAATTTATCATACAAAATGTGTTATGTCCGGGATTAATAAATCTCTTCTGATGGTAGACCTCCCAAAAAATACTTATGATACAAAAAAACAAGCTTTGTACTATTCAAAGAAAGTCATGAGCGAAACTCAGGCAGACATTATTAAGCTTGAGGTTAAAAATAATATTGATATTGTTGAGTATCTTCTTAAAAAGAATATACCTGTTTGTGCACATCTAGGATTACTTCCTCAATCAATAAAGAATAAAGCTGGTTTTCGAAAATATGGTAAAACCCTCAGGGAGGCTAATTCTCTTATTGAAAAGGCAGTATCTTTAAACAATCTTGGAGTTAAAATAATTCTTTTAGAATGTGTAGACAGTAATATATCGAGAAAAATAACAAATATCATTAGTTGCCCTGTAATTGGAATCGGCTCTGGAGCATATTTAGATGGTCAAGTTGCAGTGATATATGATCTTTTAGGAATTAGTTTTAATCAAATTTCATCTTTATCAAAAGACAATTCAAAACATATTGAAAAAATTATTAAAAAATTCTCAAAAAACAATAAATAATGAAATTAGTTAAATCAGTAACAGAAGCAGAGTTGTGCATTAAGGAACAGAAACTCTTGAATAAGAATATATCTCTTATACCAACCATGGGGAACCTTCATGATGGACATTTAGAATTAATAAAAAAAGCACCTATCAATTCATTTAAAATAGTGACCATATACGTTAATCATCTACAATTTGATGATAAAAATGATTATATAAACTATCCAAGAAGCATCAAGGAAGACATTAGTCTATGTAAAAAAAATAATGTTGATTTACTCTTTATGCCTGAGAATAACTTTATGTCTAAATTTTCTGATAAAAACATTTTAGATTTCCCAAAGTTTACTAATTATATGTGTGGAGCCACAAGACATGGCCATTTCTTAGGGGTGTATAAAATTATTAGAGTGCTATTTGATTTATTTAATCCAGATTTTGCTTGTTTTGGGAAAAAAGATTATCAACAATTGCTATTTATAAAATATATTGTAAATACTTTTTATCCTAGGATTAAAATAACTGAAGTTGACACATACCGAAGAGATGACAAAATAGCAATGAGCTCTAGATTGAATATACTAAGCAAGTCATCGCTAGAAAAAGCTAAATTAATATTTAATTCATTAAAGGAAATTAAAAGTCAGATTTTAATTGGTCATAGTTTTAATGATATAAGATTAAATTATGAAAAAAATCTTGAGGGTAAGGGGGTCCAGGTAGAATACCTTGAAATAAGATCTCTAAAAACATTAGAGGAGTGTGAGGATACAATTGATACGGCGGCAATATTTATTGCTTGCAAAGTAGATGATGTTAGACTTATAGATAATTTAGAAATATAATTTAACAATATACTATATTAGCGAAACAGAGGAATGAAAAGAAACTTTTTAAAATCAAAACTTCACAAAGTAACAATAACTGGATCCAATATTGATTATGAGGGTTCTTGTATGATTGATATATCGCTTCTCAATGCTGCTGGCATATTGCCATATGAGAAAATAGATATTTATGATATTACTAATGGTGCCAGGCTGTCCACATATGCAATACCAGGTAGACCTGATTCGGGAGAAATATGTGTTAATGGTGCTGCATGTCATCAAGTTAATATTGATGATAAAGTAATCATATGTACTTATTGTGAGCTCATGGAAAATGAAATTGAAAATCATAAGCCAAACGTCATACATGTAAATGATAAAAATGAAATCATTGAAAAAAAATCATCTAGCTTAAAGGTAGCAAAATGACACTTAGATATCACATAAATGATATCGGAGGCGATGTAGCAAAAGAGGATGAAAGGTATAGAGTTTGTGATAATAGCGAATTAAAGAATCTTGTAGTGAGTAGCACTCACTTAAAGCCAAATAAAAGCACATCAGGACATGATCATCCAGGACAAGAGGAAGTTTACTTTTTTGTTAAAGGTTCTGGAGAGATGGAGGTTAACAAGGATAGATTTTCAGTAAAAGCAGGCGACACTATTCTAATAGAAGATGGAGACTTTCATAGAGTTCATGCCGGCAAAGAAGGATGTTATTTTGTATGTGTGTTTGACGGCAAAAGATCTCATTAAGTAATATTCAAAAAATTTTCACTATCTTTTATAAAACTTTTTTCATCATTAAAAATTAATGTAATGTGACCAAGCTTTCTATTTTGTCGCTCTTCTTTGTAATAGTCATGTAAATAAACGTTTGCATTAGTTAAATATTTTTCATCAAAATCTTTTTCTGACTTGTGTTTGCTCAGAATATTCATCATTAAACTAGGTTTAAATTCATTCATTTCCAAATCCACTTTGCCTGTAATTGCATCAATATGAGCCTTAAATTGACTTAAATTAGAACCTTCTATTGTCCAATGACCTGAATTATGAACTCTTGGAGCCATTTCATTCACAATTAGTTTACTATTCTTATCAACAAAAAATTCAATTACTAAAACACCAACATAATTTAATTTATTTAGTACTTTTAAGCCAATATATTCTGCATCTTTTTGAAGTTTTTCAAATTCATTAGGATATCTACTCGTATGTAATATTCCCTCATGATGGTGATTCTCTATCAAAGGATAAAACAAAGATTTACCATTACATGTCCTTACACATATAAGAGAAACTTCGGATTTAAATTCTACAACTTTTTCTAAAATATATTCGACATCAGTCAATGATTTATGCACAAATTCGTTTATGTTATTTTGTGTAATCTTCGATTGACCTTTGCCGTCATAGCCAAAACGTACGGTTTTAGCTATATATTTATTATTAGGATCTTTAAGTTTTTCTTTCAAAGGTAAATTATCTATTATAGATTGATCAGCTAGACAGCGGTATTCTGTCGTTGGAATATCAAGAGACCTTAAAAAATTCTTTTCTTCGAGCCTATGCTGACATACTTCTAACGCCTTTGAATTTGGATATGTTGGAATTTTTTCTTCAAGAAACTTTATAGTAGATACATCTACATTTTCAAAGTCAATTGTTGCTACATCACATGTTTCAGATATATTCTTTAATGTATCTTTATCGGTATATTGAGTTTTGATATGTTCAGCAAAGTGACTTGCTGGAGGATTATCTGCAGGATCAATAACAATGAACTGATGTTCATTATTTTTGTCTGACTGAATCATCATCATAGCTAATTGTCCAGCTCCAAAAATTGCTATCCTCATTAGACTATCTTACTAGATTTAAGCACGCTCTTTGTTTGTTTTTTTCTATAGGCTAATAGCTTTTTCTTTATATCTGGATATTTCAAACTTAATATCGATGCAGCTAAAAGGCCAGCATTTATTGAACCAGCTTTACCAATTGCGACAGTAGCAACAGGAATCCCTGCTGGCATCTGTATTATTGATAGTAAAGAATCTTTTCCTTCTAAACTTTTTGTTTTAATTGGGACACCAATAACAGGCAGTTGAGTTTTAGCAGCAGTCATTCCTGGCAGATGAGCTGAACCACCTGCTCCAGCAATTATAACCTCTAATCCTCTATCGGAGGCACTTTCCGCATATTCAAATAGCAAATCTGGAGTTCTATGAGCTGAGACTATTTTTTTTTCATGTTTGATAGATAAATTTGTTAGTGTATCTGAGGCATGTTTCATTATAGGCCAATCAGACTTTGATCCCATTATTACGCCTATTAATATTTGCGATTTTTTCATTTTTAAAAAAAAGTAATTGTAACAGCTATATTCACTTCAAAACAATAGTTTTATTAAGTTTATTATATTTGCAAGGAAAATAATGTATTATTCTGTATATGATTGTAGTAACTGGTGGCGCTGGTTTTATTGGAACAAACCTTGTTCGATCTCTTCTTAAGATGAACAAAAAAGTTCTAATAGTTGAAGAGCTTAATAAATATACTAGAAAATTTGAGAATATCAAAAATCTAAATATTCTTGATTGTATTGATCATAACGTATTTTTGAAAAATTTAGAAAATGATAAATATACTAAACAGATTGAATATGTTTTTCATTTAGGTGCATGTTCAAAAACAACTGAGCCAGATAGAGATTATATCATGGATGTGAACCTTAATTATTCTAAAAAATTATTAATGTATTGTGCAAATAATAATATTGACATAATTTATGCGTCATCTGCATCTGTATATGGTGATGGAAATAAATTTAAAGAGGAATCAATAAATGAATCATCATTAAATCATTATTCAGAATCTAAACTTCTTTTTGATAATTTTGTGAGAGAAAATTTTGAAAAAATTAATTCACAAGTAGTTGGTATGCGATACTTTAATGTCTATGGTCAGTATGAACAACATAAGGAAGTAATGAGTAGTGTTGTATACCATTTTTATCATCAATTTAAAAAACATGGAATGTTAAAACTATTTAGAGGTAGTCATGGATATTCTGATGGAGAACAAAGACGAGATTTCGTATATGTTAAAGATACAATTGATATCAAATTATGGTTCATGCAAAATAATAGCTCTGGAATATTTAATGTTGCTACGGGCAAAAGTCGATCATTCAATGATGTTGCAAATTCCGTGATCAATTATTTTAAGTCAGGCCATATTGAATATATCGATTTTCCTGAAGGTTTAGAACATCAATACCAAGCTTTCACAGAGGCCGACATGTCAAATCTAAGGAATATTGGCTACCATGCAGAATCAACTGAGTTAGAAAGTGGGGTATTATCATATTTAAGTTTCTTAGATAAAAATTAAAAAATGCGAAATAAAAAAATTCTCATAATTGCACCAGCGTGGATAGGAGATTTAATTATGAGCGCTGCATTTGTTAAAGCACTAGAAAATAAGCAAGAATGCTCAATAGACATTTTAGTCAATTCAAACCTTATTCATATTGCTAATTTAATTCCAGGTATAAGAAAAGTCATCCCGTCTGAGACAAAGCATGGTAAATTGTCATTAAGTTACAGAATAAAAATAGGCCTTAATCTTAGATCTGAAAACTATGATGAGTGCTTCATCCTAACTAATAGTTATAAATCTGCTCTGATTCCTTTTATAGCAAAGATTAAAAAAAGAATTAGTTATGTAGGAGAGTTTCGTTATGGTTTAATAAATATCATAAAAAAACCTATAGATAGAAAACTTGGTATGGTTAATAGATATCTAAATTTAATTGACCAGAAGCATTCTAGCAAAATTACTCCAGTACTGAATATAAATCCAAACAAAGAGTTAATTTTTGAGAGATTTAAACTCAATAGTAAATATTTGGTTTTTTGTCCTGACGCAGAATATGGTTCAGCAAAAAGATGGCCAACAAAAAAATGGGTTAACTTAGCTTTAGAATTATCGAAACATCATCATATTGTAATTGTTGGTCTTGATAGGGAAATTGGTAATGAATTTGATAATATAACATCAAACGAAATACTAAATCTTATAGGTAAAACTAACTTAGTTGAAGTGTTGGAGATAATTGCTTGCTCTGAGGGAGTAGTATCTAATGATTCTGGGTTAATGCATGTTTCTGCATCACTAGACAGAAAAACAATTGCACTTTATGGTTCATCTTCACCAACATATACACCGCCATTAATTTCAAAGAAAAAAAGGGATATTATTTATAAAGATTTAGATTGTAGCCCATGTTTCAAAAGAGTATGCCCTTTGGGACATAAGAAATGTTTAAACGATATTCAAGTAGAAGAAGTAAAGGAATCGGCTGTAAAACTATTTCAATAGTTTCTCATAGATTTGGTTTGCAACATTTTGTATATCAACTTGAATGTCTTCACTATATATATCTGTATCCTCAAAGAATAATTTATTATTTTGATTATTAATAGTGTCCCATCTTAACGATGTGGATGATATTTTAGCGGGATAGAATCCAACAGTTTTTATATTTAATGCTCCAGCAACATGAAGTGGTCCCGTTGATCCTGCTATAAATACATCACATTGAGAAATATTTATAAACATTTTCTTCAAATCATTAGTTGGTTGAATAGTCTCTACGTCCAAGAGATTACACATTTTATTTTCTATTATTTTACATCTATCATAATCATCATAGCTACAATGTAAAATAAATTTTAATTTACAATATTTATTTAATTCATAGCATAGATTAATAAAATCATTTATTGATAAAGTCTTCGATGAGCCTCCTGTAAAAGGATGGATATAAACTGTCTTCTTTCTTTTTGAATTTTTATTGATATTTTCAAGATTTATATATGGCGTAGTAGTGCTAATAACCTTGTATCCATTATCCTCTAAAAAGAACTTAATTAAGTCATTATTATATTCATATTCAGGCTTGATTGATTGCGATCTTCTTTGTTTAAGCCTCTTGTTGTAAAAAACCTGGGCTATTTTTGTTGCGGGCGCATATCTATTATCTATTTTAGCTTTCCAAAGTTTATAACCTATATCAAATGTAGAGAATAGCGTAATTGAATAATCATAATTCTTATTTTTTAATACATTTAAAAGCTGTCCATTATCATGAATTGTGCCATCAATATATTCAGACATAGTTGAGATATCAGCATATTTTTCATCGACAAGATAGTCTATATGGATGTTTGGGGCAGATGATTTAATGATTTTGAGTGCAGGTAAACCTAGCATTACATCACCTAAACGATCATTTCTAATTACCAGAAGTTTTTTCATATTTACATTACAACAATAAATATAAATAGTTACAAATATTTCTTTGTTACTTTATAAATAATAAGACTATAATGTCGAGATAGTTATATGAAAAAGAACAAAGTGTTAGCCTTGTGTTTATCTCCTGATCAGGGAGGTCTGGAACTATACATTATAAAGTTGCTCAATTACTATCATGAAAAGGGACAAAATATCCCTGTCGCATGTTCGAAAGATTCATATATCTCAAAAAATATAAATTCCCCTAAGATTGAATGTCTATCTCGAGGATTTCTTAAGAAAATATCTACTTTCTTTTTAATTAGAAGATTTATTATCGACAATAATATAAATATAATTTACGTAAGTTGGGCAAGTGATTTACTTTTATCCCTAGCATTAAAAATATTGATTTTAGGAGATATAAAAATTGTCTATTACAGACAAATGAAGATACCAAGACCAAAAAAACATTTTTACCATAGATTTATATACAATAAAATTGATAGTGTAATAGTAATAACTGAAAAATTAAAAAATGAAGCTCGTAGGTATCTTCCTATTGAAAATAATAAGATCCATAAACTTACATATGGAATTAGAATACCACCAGAAAATACTTTAATTAATAAATTAGAATTTTTTTCAAAACATAATATGAATCCAAAAACTTTTTCAATTGGATTATTTTCAAGAATCGAAGAACAAAAGGGGCAGCATCTTGTTTTAAACTCTATTATAAAAAGTAAAAACAAAATTCAACTTTTTATGATAGGTCATACCATGGATACTAGATATAGAGATATGCTTGAAAAAATAGCAAACGATAATAAACTGTCTAGCAAATTAAAGTTCCTTGATTTTGTTAAATCTCCTATGTCTTATATGCCTTGTTTCGATTTGATTATTCTTCCGACTTATGAGGAGACATTTGGGTTAATTGTTGCAGAAGCCATGTTAATGAAAGTTCCAGTGATTGGAAGTAATGCCGGTGGTGTCCCCGAAATAATAAAAGATAATCATAATGGTCTTTTATTTAAGACTAAAAATGAAAATGATTTACTTAAAAAAATCGATTTTATGATAGAAAACAAAAAAGCCAGAGATATTTTTGTAGCTAATGCTTATAATTTTTCTCGACAACAGTATGATTATAATAACCATTTTAATGGACTAGAAAAAATAATAGATTTGATATAATTATGATGAAAATTACCGGTACTATAATTACTCTGAATGCTGAGAAATATATATTAAGGGCTATAGAAAGTTTAAAAAATATCTGTGACGAAATTATTGTACTTGATTCAGAGAGCACTGACTCTACTAGAAGGTTAGCCGAATCTCTAGGAGCTAGAGTGTTTACTCAGCCTTTCTTGGGTGATGGTAAACAAAAAAAACAAGCATCAGAGTACTCTAAAAATAATTGGGTCTTTAGTTTAGATGCTGATGAGTATCTAGATAGCGATCTTATTGAGTTTGTCTTGAAGCTTGATCTAGACAACTGTAAGTATGACAGTTTTTCGTTTCGAAGAAAAAATTATTGTGCTGAAGAATGGATTAAAGCAGCTGGTTTCTATCCAGATAATGTAACTAGATTATATAATAAATCAAAAGTAAATTATGATACTCGTGCTGATCATGCTGCGGTTACTAGCTCAAACTCATATAAAAGCAAAAGCCATATTATACATAATACATATGAGTCTATGGAAGAATGGGTCGAAAAAATGAACTTTAGGAGTAGTATGAGCGCTAAACAATTATTTCTTGATGGGGTGCAACCTTCTAATATTAGACCGATAACAAGAGGGTTATTTGCTTTTTTTAAAAAACTTTTTTTAAAAGGCGGAATCTTACAAGGTAAAAATGGATTTAAAGTTGCAATTACAACTATGTTCAATACCTATCTTAAATATGTCAAGCTGAATGACTTGCATACTCGAGATGATGAATTAAATAAATAATAAACCGTTCTTGTATCCATATATTATTGCTCTGTGATAACAAAATTACTTTTATGTATAATAGTACTTAAATGATACAATGTATTTTCCATTAAAGCATGAAAAATGAATTTCTTAATCAAATTAATACCTATCTACCGAGTGTAGATTATTGTTCATTCAGATTTGTCAACAAATTTACTAATATATTATCTGTTACCAGAAATGTGCTTGAGCCAATAGAAATTATTGAAGATGAAGGTTTAATGGTCACAGTCATACACGATGGTGGATTCGGGTATGGAGCTACCAGTGATTTAACAAGAGAGGGCATACTTAAGGCAACTGAAGAAGCTAAAAAGTGGGCTTATTTCTCCAAAGGCAATTTAGTGCATCAGCCAATACCGCCTATCAATTCAATAGATAATGGAAAATACTTTACTACAGAAAAAGATGGTTGGGCAAAAGAATCAAATAAAGATAAAGTTGATTATTTAATGGAAATTAATAAAGCATTAAAGTCAAAACCAACTATCTCAAATTGGGGAGCAAGTTTTAGATATAATAAAATTGAGACTTTGTTTACAGATACCAATGGAAGTAAATTTAGACAAAATATTTCATATATACTACCCCAACTAATTGCGTGTGCGGAATATAAAAAACAAATACAAACAAGAACTTATGGTGGACATGCTCATGCCAGACAAATTGGGTACGACTTTCTTAAAGATTCTGATCTTATAAATCGTGCATCAGATATCGCAAATGATGCTATTGAGTTATCAATGGCAGAGAATTGTCCCAATAAAAAATGCGATGTTATCATTGCTCCAGATCAGATGATACTTCAAATACACGAATCTATAGGACACCCATTGGAGCTCGATAGAATTCTAGGTGATGAGAGGAATTATGCAGGGTCTAGTTTCGTTAATCTTGATATGTTTGGCAATTATCAGTATGGTTCAAATAAACTCAACATATCATTTAACCCTAATCAAGAGTCTGAATTAGCTACATATAATTTTGATGATGATGGTACAAAAGCTGAAAAAAAATACTTAATTAAAGACGGACAACTTCAAAGACCTATTGGAAGTTTCTACTCTTCACAAAGAGCTAATCTAGATTTTGTCGCATGTTCCAGAGCAACAAGTTGGAATAGACCACCTATAGATAGAATGGGAAATATTAATATGGAACCAGGAAATTCAACATTTACTCAAATGGTAAGTTCTATTGAAGATGGTATTTTATTAGAAACTAATAATTCTTGGTCTATTGATGATTACAGAAATAAATTTCAGTTTGGTTGCGAAAAAGGAACAATCATCAAAAATGGTGAGCTAAAAGGAGTAGTTAAAAATCCAAGCTACAGAGGAATTACGCAAGAATTCTGGCATGACTTAGATATGGTTGGCGACGAATCATCTTTTTCTATTTTGGGTACAGCAAACTGTGGAAAAGGAGAACCAAATCAAACTATTTTTGTTGGTCATGCAACACCGTCTTGTCTCTTTAAGAATATTGATGTCTTTGGTGGAGAGTCATGAGAGAATATTTTGAAAAAATAACTAAACAGCTTTTTAAAAATATTAGTAATAATGAAATACTTATAGTAAATTTTGATGCAGAAGAATCTATTTTTGTAAGACTCAACAAAGCAAAAATTAGACAAGCCGGAAATGTCAAACAGATATCAGTCACATTAAGCCTTTTAAATAAGGAAAAAAGAAATCTTAAATCCTCTATAAGACTTAATGGTAGTTTTGATCGTGACATATCTACATTAATTAAAACTTTAAATTATCTAAAAAGGGAATTACCAGATTTACCAAAAGATCCATATTTGATGTATTCTAACTCTATTCATTCTACTAGAATTTCTCACGACGAATCATCTCAAGATGATAGAGAAATTTTAGACTATATTTTGTCGTCTGCTCATGGACTTGATCTTGTCGGAATATATTCATCAGGCTATATATATACAGGATTTGCTAGCTCTTTAGGCCAAATAAACTGGCATTCTAATTTTTCATTTACTTTTGATTACTCAGTTTATAATAAGAATAACCACGCAATTAAATTAAATTATTCTGCAAAAAAATGGGATAAATCTAAATATGATCTTATATTAAGGAATGGACTTAAAAAATTAGAAATTTTATCTAACCCATCAAAAAATATAGAGACCGGGGAATATACAGTATACCTTGAGCCATCTGCATTGAACGAAATAATTGATATGATGTCATGGGGAGGCTTTAGTTATAAATCTAATAAAATTGGAACTAGCCCGCTTCATTTATTGAACAAAAAAGAGAGAAGTTTAAATAGTGCTGTTTCTATTGATGAAAATATTAAAGATGGTTTATCTCCTAATTTTAATGCTGATGGGTTTATAAAACCAGAAAATATACAAATGATTACTAATGGAAAATTTAACGAATCTCTAACTTCTCCTAGATCATCTGTTGAATATTCAGTTGCGCATAATGCATCGGGCTCTTCCGAATATCCATCTTCCATTGACATGAAAGAGGGGACAATTAATAGTGAAGAAATTTTAAATATTATAAATAATGGCATATATATAAGTAATTTATGGTATCTAAATTTTTCCGATAGAAATAATGGGAGAATGACAGGCTTGACTCGATTTGGTTGTTTTTTAATTGAAAATGGAAAACTTACATCTCCGATAAATACAATGAGATTCGATGATAGTGTTTATAACATGCTTGGTGAAAATCTAATAGGCCTTACATCTAATAGAGATTTATTAATTGATTCAGGTACATATGAAGAGCGATCAACAGCTAGTGCGAGATTACCAGGAGCAATAGTAAATAATTTTAAAATGACATTATGATTATTAAAACAAGATTTGCACCTAGCCCTACTGGATGGCTTCATATAGGGGGTGTACGAACTGCCTTATACTCATGGCTATATGCAAGAAAAAATAATGGTAAATTTTATTTAAGAATTGATGATACTGATACTACAAGAAGTACCGATGAATACAGAGATTCAATTATATCTGCACTAAATAAACTTGGATTAAAACATGATGATAAAATTATTTATCAATCTAAAAGATTTGAACATTATATAGATAAAATAGAAGAGCTTATAGAAAATGATATGGCTTACTATGACAAAGTAGAAGTTAATGAAAAGACTAGGGAAACCGACCTTAGTATTCAATATAAAAATAGATTAAACAAGGAAGGATATGTTGTTAGATTCAAAAATCAAAAAGAAAAAAGTATTATAATTAACGACTCAGTTCATGGCGAAGTAACTTTTGACCCTAAAAACTTTTTTGATGTTGTCATTCTAAGGTCGAATGGAGTGCCTACTTACAATCTTACATCTGTCATAGATGATATAGACCTTGGTATCACACACTTAATGCGAGGAGATGATCATTTGAGTAATTTACCGGTGCAGATAAATTTATTTAAATCATTTAATGCACAAATCCCTAGTTTTTCTCACTTGCCTATGATTCATGGTATTGACGGAAAAAGATTATCAAAAAGACATGGAGCAGTCGATATAAATCATTTTTTTAATGAAGGTTATAGGGTAGATGCAATAATAAATTATTTAGCAAAAACAGGATGGTCTTATGGCGATCAAGAAGTATTTAGTATGTCAGAACTACTAGAATTATTTGATCTTGACAGAATAACTAAATCAGCAGCAACATTTGATATAGATAAGCTTAACTGGTTAAATCAACATTATATTAAAAATGATAGTATAGATAATATAGCTGATCAAATCCTTCCATTTTTGTTATCTAAAGAGTTACCAAATAAACCAGAAAAGAACCAATATCTCAGAGATATATTGGAATTAGGCATTGAAAGAGAATACTCAATGAAAAATATCGCCAATAGCATCGATTATTTTTATGTGAACGAACTTGATTATGATTTAGGACAAATAGAAAAATATAATCGACAACAAACAGAGAATATCCTTAAAAATATCATATCTAAATTATTTATAATTGATTTCAACGATAAGGCATCAATAAGTGCGTGTGTTAAGAGCACCTGTAAAGAACTATCTTTGAAGTTCAAAGATGTGGGACCATTAATAAGATTTGCAACAACCGGCAAGCTAAATGCACCATCTATCGATGATTTATGTTTTGTTTTGGGTAAAAAAAGGGTTATAGAGAGAATATCAAGATTTCTTGAACTATATAAGTAATATTATCTACCGACTAATAATCAAATATTACGGTTATCTATCTTATAATTATCTAGATATATACCATATAAAAAATATAATAGGCATTACTATAAACAATGATATAAGATATACGCGTATCATCGTTCTAAAGCGAATTTTTGTCTGAAGATTTTTATTCAAATTTTTAACATCTCTACTTATTTATCCAAACATAAAATCTTCTCTATTTCTATTATTTATTAGATATTTTTATAATAAATTCTCTCTATTTATGATTTTATCGATTATATTTAAAAAATTTGATAAGTTATCACCAATGGCAAATAAACTATATTATATGTTTTGTGAATAAAAAAAAGAAATCTCCAACGGCTATCGTATGTCTGTCCAGTAATTTAGGCGGATTAGAACTTGATGCAATAAAATATGCACACAAACTATCATCATTAGCAGATACTATATTAATATGTAAAAGAAATTCACTTTTAGCTAAAAAAGCAAACAATGGTTACGATTTTACTGTGGTTGAAATATCATTTCGATTTAATATTAGTGTTTCACTTTTCTACTTCTTTAAAAAAGCTATACAGGAATATTCTATAAAAAATATAATATATTTTGGAGCATCTGAGCTTAAGTCTATGTTTTTTTCTGTCAGGAATTTAAATACAAATTTTATAATTCGCCATGGTACTCGTAAGAGACCAAAAAGAAACTGGTATCATTCCTTAATATATTCGATAGTTGACTATCATATAGGAATTAGTAAGGACCTAACTGATAATATAAATAAAGGAATACCTATTGGCGATAAAACAAAAATAAGGACGATTTATCCATCAGTAAAATACACATACAAACCAAAACAGAGAATAACAACTGATAATATTCAAATTCTTAACACTGCCAGAATAGCTGTTGGTAAGGGCCACAAAGATATGATTGATGCTTGCGATATTTTGTATCGAAATAGTATAAATTTTACACTCAATATAGTTGGTACAGGAGATTCAATATATGTGGAAAAAATAATGAAATATGCTGCTAGTAAAATCTATTCAAAGAATATTAAATTCCATGGTTTTCAAGAAAAGATATCAAGCTTTCTAGAATCAAATGATATATTTTTATTTCCCAGTTATGGCGAAGGTTTAAGTAATTCGTTTACAGAAGCACTCTGCCATGGTTTAGTATGTCTCTCATATAATAATACTTCTTTTGGAGAATTTAGAGAATTAGGATTTTATACTCACCTTGTTACAAATTTGGATAAACATTCCTTGTCTGAGAAACTTCTTCAAATAGTAGAGAGTATTAAAATAGAAAAAGAGAAATCACTTTTTAATATTAATCATGCTTTGAATACTTTTTCCGAAAGTGACGAGATAGAAAATTATAGAAAAATGCTTATCTAGCATTATTTAATTATTCAATACAATTCATAACGGGTATAATTAAGTTATGAGTGTAAAATTAATAACTGGTTCCGGCGGATCCATAGGACAAGAGCTCTCACTACAAGTTATTGAGAATAATCCGGGTGATCATGTAATTCTTAATGATATTTCTGAATATAACTTATTTCAAATTCAATGTCGCTTGGAAAGAAAGGGGCTTAAAAACTTTGAATTACTTCTTGGAGATTGCAGCGACCCTTTCCTACAAAATATGATTGTGCATAAAAATATAACTCAAATATATCATGCAGCGGCCTATAAGCACGTCAACTTATCGAAGCTTATGCCTCAAATATATTATAGATACAACATAAATAGTTTTATAAGTATTCTTAAGTTTTCTCAGATTCACAACGCAAAACTCACATTGATATCGACTGATAAAGCAGTTCAACCTATAAATCCGATGGGGATTTCTAAAAGACTTTGTGAATTTATGGCTGTAAACGCGATTAATAATGGTGATGCTGTAACAATCGTAAGGTTTGGTAATGTAATTAATTCCAGCGGATCCGTCATACCTTTATTTAAATCACAAATAGAGAATGGGGGCCCCATACTCCTAACTGACAGAGAGGCAACTAGATATTTTATGAGTATATCTGAGGCCGTTGATTTAGTTCTTCAAGCATCAGACTTAAAACCAAATATATATGTTCTAGATATGGGCGAGCCAATTAAAATCTTAGATGTTGCTCACAAAGTAGCATCTGAATACGGTAAGAAAATAGTCGATAAACCCTCTACAGTAAACGAGATAGCAATTAAAATAATTGGTTTACGTCAGGGAGAAAAACTTGAGGAAGAACTAACTTATCATAAGACATCAGAATCAGAAAAAAAAGGCATATATATAGCTGAGGAATTTAATGATTTTAATACAGACTTAATTGCAAGTATTACAAGTAGCATTCAAAATGATCAAACTTTAAATATAAATAATATAGACTGGGAGAAAGGCAACTGGATAGAGTAATTCAAATTGGGGCTAGAAAACTAATAGATATAAATCATAAAGTTGAGTTTCTAAGTTCAGAAGATTTTTTTTCAAATCGTGATGTTATGCTAGATAGTGATATTATTATATTTGGCGCATCACCATATCTCTTATCGAAAAATAATGAATCTATGTTGAATTCCATCGATTTATCGTATTTTGAAAGGAAAATATCAAAGCTTAATTTTAAAAAAATTATTTATTTATCTTCTGCTAG
>CEWG01021903.1_pt1 | contig 16792 bp, 24 predicted proteins | sample 361411 | NCBI WGS metagenome assembly CEWG01 (sample SAMEA2622173, study PRJEB7988) | marine metagenome | biome: marine biome (ENVO:00000447); feature: surface water layer (ENVO:00002042); material: "saline water (ENVO:00002010), including plankton (ENVO:xxxxxxxx)" | depth 5 m | reverse complement strand
TAATTACCTAATATAACCTATAATTACCTAATATAACCTATAATTACTAATTTATCTTTTATTTTTATTACTTTAGTTTTTTACTTTATGTAATAGATAAAATTGAAAACTAAAGGTACAATAGTAAAAAAAAAATTTTGAATTTCTGATTTCAATATTATGAGAGATATAATATCTTAATCTTAAAATGTATATCTTAGCAGGCCCTCTTAAACTTCTTTTTCTAACTTCGCTTCTACTTCTAACTGTCAAAGACATGCATTTAATAACTCCACTTGTTTCTAATACTCTTGATTACAATGTTAAGTAATATTGTAATCACCCAATAATTCTTGTAGTTATAATAATTACTTGTACTTTTTGTAAATACCAAACAATTACTACTTGTATTATCTAATTACTAAGAATAACCAAAAAGAAAGATGCTTTTAATAGTATAATCTCCCAAATTTAATGGGACATTAATTATTGAGAGTATTTTTCTTATTTGAATGACCACTATCAAAACAGGTATGAATTCGATGTTAGATGAACTGAAAGAAACACTAGTAAAGTTATCTGCTTCAAAATCAAAGTTAAAATTGGAATTTGACAAATACAAAAAGGAATGTAGCAAAGTTCTTCCTGATTTTGATTTAAAGAAAGAGAAGAAAGAAAAAGAAACTAATATCTGTCCCTATTGTAGAGATACAGTAGAGGTCCCTGTATTTTGGTGTGGTTATTCTTTGGCAGATGATTCTAATAAACTAACAGTTTGTGAACCTTCAAAGAAAACGCCTCATTGTTTGAGGTGTGCAAAAGAAACTATGAAATTCCATAAAGAGAACAATAGGAATATCTTTAAATGTTGGGGGAATTGTTGCACTGTTTCATCACGTAATCCTAGGGCATATGGTGAGATGTTCAGGAAAGATTTAAATGGTCCACCCTGCCCAGAAATGTATAGTCTATTAGATTCCTATAAAGTTGGTAAAACAGATTGTAGGTTATGTGGTGAAGATTGTGGTACTATTACAGAACTAGCAAACCATATTTTGAAAGAATGTCCTGAACGTGAAGTAAAATGTAATATTTGCAATAAGTTAATTATTGCAAAGAATATGAAGAAACATCATGAAACATGCTTTAAGTTCTGTAACTTATGTGGTCCAGAAGTTAGGATTACTTGTAATCCTGATGGAACTACTGATCATATCTGTCCTAACTTAAAGATTGGTCATTGTAAGTTCTGTCGTAATCCAATTACTATTGGAAACTTTGAAAAGCATAAGGAGTGTCCAAAGGTAATTGCGCGTAATTTAGTATCTCAATAGATTACAAGTAAAAAAAAAATTTTGAATTACTCTAATGTAATTCTTATTATTTAATTGATACAGTATGACTACTATACCAGAATGCCCAATCTGTTGTAAGCCAGTTACACTGCCAACTACTTTGAATCGCAAGAATCCATACACTAGTCAATACACAAAGTGCAGTTTTTCACAAAGAAATCCATGCTGTTTCTTCTGTGTTAGGAAAATGATGAATGGTAAGAAACAGTTCAAGTGTTTAGCAAATTGTTGTACTCTTAGGAGTAGTGATGGTTGGAAAGTTTATGGGGAAGTAGGAAGGAATGCAGATGATGTTGCCGAACCATCTATGTGGTCTGCGATGGGTTCAAACGGAGTTACAGTTTGTCATAGGTGTAACAAGGATTGTGGGTCAGTCTATGAGTTAGGAGTTCACACACACAAATCTTGCCCACAACGAAAAATCAAATGTAAAAGGTGTAAGAAATTGGTAATTGCTAATACAATGCATGAACACAACCGGGTGTGTTTTACACAGTGTAAATTTTGTGATGAAAAGATTTATGATGTAACAACATCAGTAGGAGTTACAGTAAAACATTATTGTAAAAAGAAACCTCTTTCAAAGTGTAATTTTTGCTCAGGTGTTATTACACTTTCTAACATAGGAGAACATGCCAAGTGTAGTGCTGTGACTGATGTGAATGATCAAACTTACAGCAAAACAAAATCACGACCTAGAGATAGAGAGAGTTATACATCTGATGGTTTTGAAATAGTGAATTAGTATATAATTACTAATTTTATCAGATATAATATAAAATAGTTTTTATAAAGTTTCGATTTATTAAAATTATTTTTTATTGAAAAAAAAATTTGAAATAAAATAAATATTGTTTAATTTAATAAAAAATTGTATAATTGTATATTAGTTGTATAATATTTAAAAATATTTAATAATGCAAAACATTATAAGTCCTATAAGTCCTCCAAATGATTCATATAATGATATTTGTGTAATATGTTGTAATAAATCTGTTAGTCCTGTCACTTTAAATTCTTGTGGTTTGGATAATAATAATAATATTAAACCTATAAAATGTGCTTATTCATTGAAAAATCCAACTTGTTTAACTTGTACAAGAAAATATATAAAATCTAAATATTATAATTATGAGTATAACTGTTTAGCTGGTTGTTGTAAAATAAAAAATAAAGGATTTCTTGCTTATGGTGAGTTAAATAGAAGTCCTGATGATGTTGCTGAACCAAGAATGTGGAAAGAAATGGGTTCTAATGGTGTAACTAAGTGTTACAGATGTGACGAAGAATGTAATACTGTACTAGATTTAGGAATTCATATAAAAAAAAAATGTAAATTAACAAAAATTAAATGTTTTGTTTGTTCAGAATATTATAATAGGTCTGAAGAAAAAGAACATCAAAAAAATTGTTACTTTTATTGTAGATGGTGTGGTCCTACTAAGAATATAACAATATATTTTGATAAAAATAAAAAAAAAAAAATAAGACATAATTGCTTAGAAAATAATATTAAAAAAACTATATTAAATAAACACTCAAATGCTTAGATTTTAAGTATTGAAATTTTTTATTATAAATTAAGGTAATAAAAATTTGATTTTTGATTTTTAATTTTTTTTTATAAATATAAATGTATTTATCCAATGAATGTTTATAGTAATAAAATAAATTCATTAGATAAATCAAAAGTATTTATAATTGATGAAGAAACATATAATATTATTCTTGATAATAATAACTATGGAATCAATCAATCAAAATGTGAATGCTGTAATAAGAAGTTAATTATTAGATATTTTGCAGAATGTTGTTATGAGTTTGAAGATGAAATATGTGACAATATGCGTGACAGAAAAAATGTATATCTACCTAAGTCAGATAATCATGGAGTATATTTATTCTTTGAGGATTATACAATAATTAATTTATATAAAGTAAAATCTAGTTATGATTTTATAAATACATCAATTAAAAATATATTTCTAAATAATCCATTTTGTAATAATATGTATTATCATGTTTATCATATATTAACTAAAGGAAAAGAATTTAAAATTTTAGATGATGACAAGACATATATTAAAGTATATATTGATTTAAAACCATCCGCAAAACATTTATTTATCAAAAAAGATAAAACTAGATTTATATATAAATAGATTGAAATAAAAAAAAATTTGATTATTTACAAATTTTTATTATATATATTTGTTGTTTATATCTCTTGCTATATCTGTAATTTTATTTTTTGATTATATGGATTATACAGATCTATATAAATTATCTTATGCATGTATATCTAGATATAATAATAGTATTTTAGATGTAATAAATAATTTAAATAATAATAATATATTCCTTATAAAAATTAGTGAGACGCATAAATCTAATTATCCATTATATATAAATACTAGTAAATTAATTCTTGATAAATTTGTATTTGATAATAATCCTATTAATTTTGTAAATGATAAACTTGTATATTTTAAGGAATATGTTAATGATGAACAGAATATAATTGCATATTATGTTATTAAAAATAAAAATTTAATAAATATATTGAAGTATTATAATCTGGATAATAAGAGTTTTTTGAAAAGAATCTTGAATAATTATGATTTTGATAATTATTTAAATCTAAATGAATAAAAATTAATTAGTAAATACAAATATATTATTAAATATAAATTTTTTATTATGGAAATTAATTATGATGTATTTGAATTAATTATGCTACAATCTAAATACTTACCAGATGTTATTAAAATGTCTGTTATTAATAAAAAATTTAATAATTATTCAAATAAATTCTTAAAATATAACTATAATAAATTAGAATTATATACAATCCAGCGTGAAAAAATATATAATAAAGATGAATCTAAAATTATAGATTTAAATATTTTAAAAAATAAATTAAATTTAAGAGTTTCTATAAATCCAAATTATAAATTATTTGAAAGATCATATAAGAAATATGGAATATCTCCATTTGATAATAAATATATTTTAGAAGAATATAAAATAGATAATCTAAATTTATTAAAAAATATACCTTACATTGATTTATGGGGTTGTAAATTTTTATATAATTTATCACAGTTAGAAAATGTAAGGACATTAGTAATAGCTCATTGTGAGAATTTTAGAAAATTACCTAGATTTAATAATTTAGAAGATTTATCAATTTCATTTTCTCTCGATTTAGGTTGTATTGAGAATCTAAAATATTCAAATAATTTAAAATCATTTAAATTAGAACATTGTTTTTTAAAAGATATATCTGTTTTGAAAAATAATAAAAAATTAAGGAATTTATATTTATACAGTTGTTTTAATATTGAAAATATTGATACAATTGTTGATATGTTAGTACATTTAAAAAAAGTAAGTTTAATAAATTGTCCAAAAATAAAAGTAAGTAAAGAAAAAATAAATGTTACAAGACTTTATTAAATTATTTATATTTTATACAACATGGTGGACAAACAGGTGGATAATGTGTACATGAATCATGACACCATTGTGCAGTATATACTCTACAATTTGGCAAATCATTAACATAATATTCAAATTGATTACTCAATTGATTTGACATTGAACTTGATATACTAATTGATGAAGATATAGTTGGTTGCAATATTGGTGTTTCTAATGGACTAGTAATATTATTATCTTCATTTGATAAATTAATTGAAAATGATGGAGAAAATGTATTGGTAAATGAATTTGTAAATGAATTGGTAAATGTATTGGTAAATGTATTTGTAAATGAATTTGTAAATGTATTTGTATAATTAAAAAGATTACTAATTATATAAATAATTGAAGGTGAATATGAATTTATAATTGAATCAATAAATGATGTATTATTTGTTGATAATATTTCAATATTAGGTTCAATTATTTTTGATGGTTCATGATATATTGTTTCATGATTCAAAGATGATGACGGAGAATAACTCTCTATATAATTAGTAGTAAAAGAAGAACTAACATGAAAATTTTGAAATATTATATCTGTATAAGTTTCATTTAATTCTTTTATATTTAAATTATATGTAATATTCGTACAATTATTAATATAATTTATTACAGTCTTCTCTTTATTCATAAATAATACAATATGCATAAATAGTGTAAAAAATATTAATAAACTAAATAATATAAAATATTTACTAAATAGATATCTATTAATTATTTTATTATAAATATATGATATTCTGTTTTTTTTATTTTTTGGATCATCAATATTACTATTAATATTACTATTATTAATATTTCTACTATCTGTTATTCTATTCATTTTATTAGACTTAATTAATTTAGTTCCTTGATATATTTTTAAGGGTTTATTTTGTAATTTTAAAATATATTTATTATTCATTTTTATTTATCAGTAGAATTAATTAAATTTATTTTAACTAATTTTTATAATTAATATAATTTTAAATAATTATCTTTTAATAGTTTCTCTTCTAACTGCTGTTATATATCTATGAGATTTTACATCTTCATCAATATTATAAATTAAATCAATTTTTTTAAAATATGGTTCTAAAAATTTCATTATTTTTTTAGTTGGATATAATTTAGTATCTAAATTTTCTCTAATATTCCATCCTAAAAATAAAACACCATCTTTATTTAATAGATTTCTACAATTTTGAAGGCATTTATCTACTTTTGAATCTGAATTAACACCAAAACCAATTATACCATTCAATATGACTGTATTAAATTTTTTATTAATATTTAAATTATCATTTGTCATATCTGCTACAATATTTGGTGGATAATCTTCCATAGGCATATATTCTAATGAAACCATTGGACATATTTGTTTATAAAATGCATTATATTTCTTCCAACCAACAAATAACATGGGTCCTTTTAAGCATGGAATATATTGTTCCATAAATCTACGGCTCGGAATATTTGAAAATTTAACAGGAGGATTCATTTTTTTACCAATTTTTTTGAGAGTTTTATTAAAATCATAAACTGATTTAACATTATACTTCTTCATAATTTCTTTTTCTAATTTGTTATATTTTTCTGTATTATTATCTCTAATATATTCAGTCAATTGTTTCATACATGGAAAATTACATTTATTACTCATTTTAATTATAAAAAATATTTTATATTATTTTTTATTATTTTTTATTATTTAATATTAATAATAATTAATGGATAAATTTAAATTTGATTGTGACCACCAAGGAATAGTATTCGTATTAACAATTGCAACAGTATACTGGTTTCTATATAACAAGTATTTTAGACCTATTGATACAACAAAACCATATTTTATGGGTAAAACATTAATTAATATAAATAAAAATTTTCAAATATTATTTCCATATTTATTAAAAGGTAATAATAAATTATTATATTCAGATAAATTATCATATTGGTCAGTTGGGCATTTTATAACGTACTTTATTGCAGGTTTATTTTTTCCTAATAAGTATTATTTTGTATTGATATTTTCAATTTTATGTGAGTTATTTGAATATTTTGCTGGATATAAAAGTAAATTATCAGATTTATATGTTAACTTATTAGGATATTATTTAGGCAGTATTATTATTCATAAAAAATTATATGATATTAATTTTAAATTCTGTATAAATAAAAAAAATTATATTATTTTATGTGGTCCAATTATGATTTTGTTACTATTTTTATTATATAAATTAAGTTTAAAGAATGGTTTTACATAAATTTTTATTATAGCAAATTCATTTTTTTTTGTAATATTTTTATTAAATTTAAAATTCCAATATTATTTTTATACATTTTTTTATTTTCTATTTTATTTAAATAATATATAGAAGATTCCTTTACTAATTTATTCATAATAATCTGTGAACCTATTATTATCCATCCTGAGTAAGAAGCAATTATTTTATTATTTACTACTAAGTCTGATTCGTCAAATATTTTTCTAAGACATAAATTCTCCCATTCACTCATATTATTTTCAATTACTTCTAATATACTTGGACGATTACTAAAAAAATTAGGATTAGAATCATGTTTACTTCTTATATTATTCAAGTACCTAGATTTTATATTATTCATCGCAGTTGTTATATCAGGTGCTTCTTCATCTGCAAATCTATCCATTTATCAAATATAGTAATATATATAAATATATTTAAATATTTTGTTAGTTTAATATTTTTATTCAACTATTTACAGTATTAATATTATTTTCTTTTTTTTTCAAATTTTTTAAATTAATTAAATCAAAATTAGTAGTTGTTAATGAATCATTATCAAATATTTCATCATATTCTGGATTTTCTTCTGTCTTTATATCTGTATTTATTGAAAATGCCTCAATTTCTTGTAATAATAATTTAAATGAATATGGAGTTTCCACTTTTGAATAATCATATGTAGTATCATTTTTATATGATGAATGCAAATTTTCTTTATTACCAACAGCAATTGTTCCATGTTTATTCTCTACATAATAATCAAATGCATCTGATCTTTCCATCATACTCTCTTTTAAGAAAGAACCTATACCATGCCCCAATAATGCATTAGTTTCCATCTCTCCTATTCTTAATCCACCATTATTAGCTCTACCTTTTGTAGGTTGTTTTGTTAAACCTGTAATAGGTCCATCATTATTTCTATAATTGACCTTGTCTGATACTAAATGTTTTAATCTGTAATAATAAGTAGGTCCAAAGAATATATGACATGGCATTTGTTCTCCTGTAAAACCATTATATAAATACTCATCTCCATATCTATGTATTTCTTTTTTATTTAAAATATTATACAGTTTTTTAGTATTTTGGTTATTAAATGTTGTTCCATCAATTGATACACCTAATTTACAACCTAATTTACATAATACACATTCTACTAAATGACCAATTGTCATACGACTAGGTATAGCATGGGGATTAATTATAATATCTGGTACAATTCCATCTTTATTAAATGGCATATCTTCTTGTGCATAAATCATACCACAGACTCCTTTTTGACCATGTCTTGATGCCATCTTATCACCTAATTCTGGTTTCATAGTTTTCCTAAATCGCAATTTAATCTTTTGCATATTTTCTTCATTTTTATATAAATATACTTTATCAATAAATCCTTTTAAAGTTTTATCTCCAACAATAGATTTGTCTTCATATATAATATTTTGAATATTTTTTACAAATATATCATCTGGATTATCACTTTCCTTAATATCTGTTGTTATTTTTACTTTACCTAAAATAACATCACCTTCATCAATATATGAATTTTCTTTTGGAATACCATCTGAATCAATATATTCCCAATTTGCCAATTGGAATTTCATAGCATTACCATTTTTAACAAGTTCTAATGGATTTTTAAATAACAATTTTTCATTTTTACCTTTATCTTCTTCGTTAATAAATGATTTAAATTTAGTAATATTAAACATTCCTCTTTCAATAGAGTTTTTATTAACAATTATTGAATCTTCTTGATTAAAACCAGTATATGTAGCAATAGCAACTATTACATTCTCTCCATTTGGTAATTCATCATTATGTGTATATTTTGTATATTTTGTATGAACCAGTGCTTTCTGAGGATAATGAATAATATAACTTGCTGTATCAATTCTATTATTAAAATTTGTAGCATATACACCAATTGCTGCATATCCTTGTTTACTACTAAATGCATTACGCGGATATGGATTATGGTCAGCAAATGGTATAACATTTGTATAAGTACTTAATATTGTGGAAGGATCAATCTCACAATGTGTATATTTATTTAATTTATTTTCAAGATATTTTCTATTCATAGCGATTAATGATGTATTACTTTCTTCAATATCAATATATTCAATTATACATGAAGTCTTTTTTAATTTATCAAATGATAATTTTTTATCATCTCCTAAATAATCTTTAATTCTCTCTTTATGATATTTTGAAGAACTAAAATTTGGTTCTTTCATATTACTAGATTTAATTAAATCATTCCATTCAAAATTATTGTTTTTAATTTTATTGAATAAATCTGAATTATTCATTATTAAATCATTTTTATTTACTACATATATTGGTCTAAGTAATCTACCTGAATCTGTTTGTATATGTATTTCATTTTCTTGTACATACCATGATATAGAAGTTAATTGATTAATAATACCATTTCTTTTAAAATATTTTAGTGTTTTATATAATTTATATGGTTCAAAATGTATTCCAATCCAATTATTATTTACAAATATTTTAACACTTTTTAATATATCATTTGTTGATATTTCAGACAAATATAACATATCATAATCTCTTAGGCATTCTATTATACCATCTGTTTCAATATCATATGATACAATAGTCATTACTGGATAATGTTTTATTAAACCGATATTCCCCCCATCTGGTGATTCAATCGGACATGCTGAACCAAATTGGGTGCCTCCTAATCTATGGGGTTCTAGTAATTTAGTACTTCTATCTAAGGGAGTATTAATTCTTCTTACATGAGATAAATAACCTAAATAAGATAAACGACTTAAATCTTGTACTATACCCATTTTAATAGGGTCATTTAGTAAACCCCAATTACCTCTAAGAGATTTAACCATACCCTCAGTAATAATATTTGTATCAAATATATATTTACGATTATTAATATTGATTAAACTATCAAGATTATTATTTTTCCAATCACCTTCTAAATATTCTCTATCAATTTTATTTCTAATATGGACTCTTAATTTATTGTAAAAATCTCTAAATAAATTTGTTAATAAGAAACCACCTTGGTCTACGCGTTTAAATAAATAATTATCTTTATTTGTTGGTTTAATAATACCTAATTCAGTTTTAATTAATTTATTGACTAAGTAACCTAGGAAAAATGCTTTATCTCTAAAATTTTTACCAACATTTGGTAAGAAATCATTTATTAATATATATTTGACACTATCAGTGTTATTATAAACAACAGAACTTGATAAATATTCTAATGCTTGTTGTTGATTAAAAATATAATTGGAATCTATTAATGAAAATCTTAATAAATCCATAAATTCTTTATTATTTTCATCATCTGTATTATATAGAATAAAATTTAATATTTCTTTATCACTTTCAATTCCTAATGCTCTAAACATTAAAAATAAAGGAATATTCTTATCAATATTTGGACATGTTAATATAATTGCATTTTTTCTAGAACCCACCGAATATTCCTCACTATACATTACAAAATTAATTGTTTTTGGAAAAAGAATGTTCTCTTTTGATGTACATCTAATTAATCCCTCATATTTATAATCTGGATCTTTTGATTTTGTAATAAATAATTTATTTGTTGATATTCTTTCTTGTGATATAATTACCTTTTCTCTACCACTTACAATAAAGTAACCACCTTGATCATATGGACATTCACCCATTTCAGTTAAAACATCTTTAGGTTGATTATTTAAAATACATATATTTGAATGAACCATAATAGGTATTTTACCTATATCATACTTCTCAATTATTTTTGATTTTTTGGTAGGGTTCCCATCTTTATATGTAATATATTCAATTACTATATCAGTATACAAATTAGTAAAATAATTTAAATCTTTTAATCTTGCTTCATTTGGATATAAAGGTTTAGTTGTTTTATTTTCATATAATACGGGTTTACCAAAGTAAATATTTTCACCATTTAATCCTCCAATATAAACATTTACTTCATGTAATAAATTACCCTTTGTATCATTCTTTAACATCTTAAATGGATTCAAAGTTTTAATTGTATATGGAATTTTATTTAATATAAAATCATTATACGAATTTATTTGACTATTAGTAAAATAATAACTATCACTGTTAAAATAAGAATTAATAATATTCCAATCTATATTTTTATCATCTAAAATATCCATTTTATTATAAATATATAATTTAATATATAGATATATCTAAATTTTATAAATAATTTTGAAGACTAATAATAAAGAATAGTAAAATATCACTGTGATAATCTATTAACACTTTTAAATATTTAATTAATTCATTTTTTTTATAATATCTCAGTACTGAAAAACTTATTATTTTATCTTTTTTAATTAAATCAAAATTACATAATTTACAATTTAGAAATCTAATATAATTTAATAATTTATCATGATTTAAATAATATAAAATTATTATATAATAAATAAAATTGATTTCATTATTTAGAGTTTTATAATTATTAAATAATCTAAAGTAAACATTATAGTGTGTTTTAATTTCAGATTTAATATTATTATCTAATTTATTGCTATAATATAATTCTTTAATCTTATTATAATTATCATCTAATACAATATCATAACGATTTAAAAAATTATAAAAAAAAACTTCTGAGTTTATAAATAATGTCATAATATTATTTTTAATAAAAAAATGATATTTTAAAGATTTATAATTAAACTTATTATTGAACTTATAATTCGAATATAATTAATATTATAATTAAGATTATAACAGTATTTTATATTTATCATTTATATCTTTATTATTAGTTGGTCTTGGATTTTTAACAGATATATGAGGATATTTCTTATTTACATTTTTAAGTTTCTTATAAGTATAACTTTGGAATTTTATTAATAAATTATTTATTTCTACATCAAGTCTTTTATTTTTATTTTTTGAGAACATCGGTGCATCTACCATAAAATTATAAATTACGTTAAGTAATTCATTTCTTGTATCTATTAATATTGGTATATTTGATTCATCTAAATTATCTGATATGATATTATAATAATAATTTAAAAAATTATCTGATAATACTACTAATTTAAAATATCCTTCTTTATTAAATTTTTTCATAAATTTAAAATCATATATTAAATCTTTTAAATTATTATTATTTTTAATAAAATCTAAATTTTTAGATTTTTTATAATTATTATATGACTCTGTTTCTATATAAAGATTTCCATCATTATGTATTAACATTTCTTTATCAAATAGATTTTCTAAATATTCATTTTTTCTATCAATTTCATTTTTATATTCCTTACTATTTATTTTACCTCCAATATCATATAGATTATAGAAATATGCTAATACAAAAAACATAACAAATATACTTACTTTTGAATTATATACAATAATATTATACGCAAATGCCAATATAATAAAAATAATAAGAGAATACTTATTATTTAATAATTCAAATAACATCATACTATTAATATTTATAAATATTTAATAATATTATATATTATCACTAATTTCTATTAATGCTAGAAATATTGCACATAAAATCATAAATAATCCTAAATAAATAATTCTTTGTTTTTTATTTACTAATTTTTTTAATTGTTTATATGTTATTTTATCAAATTTAGTTAAATCTTCTAGTAAACCATTTAGAACTTTAAAGATATTCATAAAAATATCACTAAATTTTGTATTAATAAATAATGTTTTTTCTTTCTTTTGTTGGTTTTTAAAATCAATAACTCTATTTATTGTTTCATATGCATCTTTTTCTTTTGTAACTATTTTATCATATATTGAATCATTATTAATAGTATTATCTACATATTTATTTTGTATAATTTTATAAAAATCATTTAGTTGATTCATATTATTATTTAATTAAATAATTTATATTTATTTCAATTAAATTTAACTAATAATTTCAATTAAATCAACATGGGACAACATATGTCTTCTACAACACATTTTATTTAATCCTAATTTATTTAATATTTCATCGTTTTTATTATCTTCTGTAAAATATTTGGTAGGTTTATCTTCATTTTCAGATATTGAAATATCATCCATGGTAAATTTATTATTATCTTTATCTTTTTTATTTTTATTTACTTCTGTATTATAATAATTCCATTTATCTGCTAAAACTTTTCCACATGTAAAACATCTAACTGGTATAATCATATTTATTTTTATATAATAATTAAAATTTAAATCAATTTTTTATATAATTAACAAAAAATTTGAAAATTAATTAAAATTAAATTATAAAAGTATAATAAAATGGAATTCTGTAAACTATGTGATAATATGTTATATATAAAAAGAGAAGTTACTGATGAACAAGACAAATTAATTAATTATTGTAAGAACTGTTCAAATTCTGTTGAATTAAAATCAGATAATAAGAGTATACTGATTTTTGAAAATAATTATGAAAAGGAGAAAATTAATTATAAATTATTTGTAAATCCTTATATTAAATATGACCCAACTCTGCCAAGAGTTAATAATTTAGTATGTCCTAATGCTAAATGTACCAAGAAAAAAAATCAGGATAATGAAGTTATATATATTAAATATGATAATGAAAATATGAAATACTTATATTATTGTGTTTATTGTGAAGAATTTTGGGTCAACAAAAAATAGTTTATTATAAACTTAATTAAAATATAAATTTTGAATTTAAAAATTATATATATATATTAATTTAAAATGAATAAGGAAGTAGAAATTTTTCAAAATTACAATGATATTAATAAGGATTATGATATTACAAAAAATAAAAGTGTTAAATTTCTAACAATATATGAAAAGACTGCTGTTATTGGTCTTAGAAAACAACAACTAGCAAATGGTGCGAATACTTATCTCACAGATGATGAATCATCAAATGTTAAAAGTATTGAAGATATTGTTAACTTAGAATTAAAATATAATAAAATACCATTTATGTTATGTAGAACATATTCTAATGGTATTAAAGAATATTGGAAATTAGAAGATTTGATTATAATATAATTACCATTCAAATTTCCAGTTTGAATTATTTTTTAAATTAAAATTTTGTTTATAATATTTTTCTTCATCAGATACAATTTTATTATTTTGTTCCTTTTGTTCTCTATAATATCTAAAATAATTATTATTTGTTGTTACATAATATATCCCATTACGTTTATTATAATTTTTATAATTATTATTATTTATATTTCTTTGTACATTATAAAAATAATTTGAATTACTTATTTTAGGTTTATTTAATGTTCTAAACATTTTTATTTTATTATACATTTTAATTTTTAAATTAGTATATATCATTTTAGTAAATATCATTCTTTGAAATAAAATAAAATTTATCTAATACTGGTATTTTACTTTTAGGAACTCTAATATGATCATCATTTGTTGAAACATTTTCAATTTTATCATATTCAGTATTTGTTTTAATTTTACAACAACAGCATACTGAATTATATGAAATAATCATACAATTATCGAGTTCCCCAGTTAAATAAATTGATAAATCTAGTACACTATTAATACAGTCTTTTGTAAATGTAAATATTTTTGATATATACATTTTAAATAAATATAATAAATAAATATTTAAATAATTGTAAACCTAAAGAATTTATTGAAATTAAAAAAATATAAATTAACCCGTCGGACATTTAAAATGTCGTGTAATTTTTTAAATATTATATTTTTCTAGCAAATAATTTTATTTGTAAATTTTTATTTTTAATAGCAAATTCTCTACATTTTTTGTGAAAATTTGGTTTATTCCAATTTTGTTTCCAATCAGGTGTCCATTGATGTTGAAAAACATTGCAACTTATTACTTCAAAACCAGCTTTAGTTGCTAAATTTCCAAATGTCATAGGACACCATGTGTGTAGATGTTGATTTATATCATTTTTTTTATAATAAAATCCAGGTTCTGAAGGTTGTTCACATGGTATTACTATTACTAATTTTCCTCCGGTTTTTAATTTTTTGTATAACATTTGTAAACTAGTTAATGGTAAAGGTACATGTTCCATAGCATGATTAGATATTATAGAATCAATTGAATTATCTTCAATTGAATCAAAATCATCATAAACCTCTATACCCTTTGATTTTATTTCATCCCAAGCTGCCTTGTTTATTTCAAATCCAATTTTCCTTTTATTATTAAAGTTATCTAAAAGATAACCACCACCACATCCAAAATCCATTAAAATATCAGTTTCTTCTACATTTTCTTCAAATTTGAATTTGTTTAAATATCCACCTACCCTACCTATTTCTTTTTGCCAATCAAAATATTTTTTACCATAATCTTTCATTTGTAATATATTATATATATATATTTATATATATATATATAATATGAACGAATTAATAGGACATTTTAAATAAAAATATAAATTAAAAAATATTATATAATTTATAAATAAATGAATTTAAGTGAAGAATCTTATAATAATTTATATGAAAGATTACTAGGAAGAATAAAAGATGAATTACCTGATATAAAATTAGACCATAAAGTTATCTTTAAGATTTTAAAGATATTACTTGAAATAATTGATGTTTACGAAATGACAGGTGAAGAAAAAAAACAATTAGTTCTTAAAATGTTAAGAAAATATGTTGATGAAAGTAATATGTCAGATGATGAAAAAGAATTATGTAATAGTCTAATTACTAATGGTACATTATCAGAAACAATAAATATAATTATTGCTGCTGCAAGAGGTGAATTAGATATAAAAGATACTACTGAGTTAGGATTTACAGTTGCTGAAAGATTACTTTTATATTTGCTTAAAAAATTAAGAGAGAGAAGAAAGAAAAAAATGGATAAAAAAAAAAAGTAAATTAAATAAAAATAAAAATTAAATAAAATTACAAATTAATAAAATTACAATTAATTAAATTACAATTAATTAAATTATTAAACTATTTTTTCTTTATTAATACAACCTGCATTTTTCATTTTATAATCTAAATTTTTAACTAAATCAGTTGAACTTGTAATAAATAAATTGGGAAATACAGCATGGATAAATGCTTTATTACTTGCTATAAATAAATCTTTACCAAGTGATGCTGAAAATACCATATGTTGTAAATATGTCATACATACTTTATTTGGATGATTAAAATAACTAAAATTCATTTTTAATATTTATTTTAATTTTATTTAAAATAATAAAATAAATTAAAATTTGATTTTATTAAAATTATATAAAATTGATTTTATTAAAATTATATAAAATTCATTAAAATGGAAAATAGAATGTTGAATATTATTCAAGATTATGTTGATTTGCGTTCTAAAATTAAAAATAAGGATAATGGATATGCCAATATTGGGTGTGTAGCTGTTTCGTCCAATAAAAAGAATCATTGTTTTTTATGCGTTTGGACATAATCAGTATAATATTACGAATAAAGCATGTTGTAATAATAATGATTCAATACATGCAGAAGTTGATTGTATGCAAAGACTTAAAAAATGTCATAAGATTAAAGATATAAGTATTATTGTATTTAGAACAAATAAAAGTGGTTCTAGTTTATTAAATTCAAAACCATGTGATAATTGTATTAAAACTATAAATTCAACATTAATCTATAAAAATTATAAGTTAAAAAATATTTGGTATACTAATGAAAATGGTAAATTTGAAAAGTTTTAATAATTATTTG
>CEWG01094163.1_pt1 | contig 16795 bp, 16 predicted proteins | sample 361411 | NCBI WGS metagenome assembly CEWG01 (sample SAMEA2622173, study PRJEB7988) | marine metagenome | biome: marine biome (ENVO:00000447); feature: surface water layer (ENVO:00002042); material: "saline water (ENVO:00002010), including plankton (ENVO:xxxxxxxx)" | depth 5 m | reverse complement strand
AGAAATAAATTTGGAGCAGATAATTATATTTCTAATACTATGTTAGCAGAAATATTTCTTGCTCAATATCCTATTTACTCATGTAATATTAAAAAATTAGAAAATCACGTTTCTCAAAAAAGTTGTGGTTGTTGTTAAAGTATAAATGAGAAAATTCAACTGAATAATTTTTTAAAAAAGTTCAAAATTGGGACCGTAAGGCCCACCAAAAATAAACCCACTCATTTGAGTGGGTTTTTGTATTATTGCTAATTATCTTTATAGTTATATGTTTAATTTTGATTATTCTTATTTATCTCTACCTGAAAAATTTTATAGCCTCACAAAACCTCATTTAAGTTCTTGCTCTAAAGTTTTTCTTTTAAATGATCAAATATGCGATAAATTTGAATTGAAAATCAATAATAAAGAGAAATTAATTAATTTACTATTTTCTAATAAAAATTATAAAGAATCTTATGCGCAAGCCTATGCAGGACATCAATTTGGACATTTTACTAATCTAGGAGATGGAAGAGCAATAATTATAGGTGAACACGTCACTAAACACAATAAACATTTTGATATTCAACTTAAAGGGGGAGGGAGAACTCAATATTCAAGAAATGGAGATGGAAAAGCTACTTTAGGATCAATGCTTAGAGAGTATTTAATTAGTGAAGCAATGCACTATTTAAATATACCATCTTCAAGAAGTCTTGCAGTAATTAAAAGTGGTGAAACTATATATCGAAGATACAAAGAAGAAGGTAGTATTTTAGTTAGAGTCATGAAAAGCCATATTAGAGTTGGCACATTTGAATATGCATCATATTTCGGGTCATCTGAAGATTTAAAAAAAATTACATCGTATTCCATAGACAGACTATATCCTGAAATCAGTAAATGTGACAATCATGCACTAGCTTTATTAGATATAGTAATGCAGAAACAAATTGATTTAGTTGTAGATTGGATGCGTGTTGGGTTCATCCATGGTGTAATGAATACAGATAATACTTCAATTTCTGGAGAGTCTTTTGACTATGGTCCTTGTGCCTTTATAAACACTTACAATCCTAAGACAGTCTATAGCTCTATAGACCATAATGGAAGATATGCTTTTGGAAATCAACCTAAAATTATAAAATGGAATATTTTAAAACTTGCAGAAGCTCTTCTACCAATAATTCATGACAATGAAGATAAATCCATTCAACTTGCTCAATCTGTTATTAATAATTTTGATGAAATTTGGGAGAGAAAATATTATGGTATGATGTTAAAAAAAATCGGTTTTAATAGTCATAACCTAAATCTATATCCACTAGTTGATGAACTGTTACTTTTAATGAAGAAATTAAAAATGGACTATACCAATACATTCTCTTTTTTATGTCAAGATAATTTTAATGCAAATAAAATTAGCAGAAATACCGATTTTATAAAGTGGCAAAAAAAATGGAATAAATCTATTAATAAAAATACTAGTCTCAAAGAAGCAAAACATTTAATGAGAAAATATAATCCTATATTTATTGCAAGGAATCATCTAATTGATGAAGCGATTACAAAAGCTGTTAATGGAGATACGATATATATTAAAAAAATTTTAGATATCCTTTCCAAACCTTACCAATATCAAGATGGGCTAGATGAATTTATAAAACCACCATCACCAAATTTTGAAGAATGTTTTCATACATATTGTGGCACATAAATAATTTATAAAAAGTTTGAAACTGGGACCGAAGGTCCACAAAATACACTCACTCAAACGAGTGGGTTTTTGTTTACTCAATAATTATCTTTTTCTCAACTAATCCATCATCATAGATATAAAATAAAAGAGAATGCTGTTTCTCAGTTGATGTTCTCCCTAATACATCTACAACATTAATTAACCTGCTGTTCTTATAATTATCCTCAATAAAAGTTGACTGATTTAAAGACATCTTACTGAAAAAATCCCATATCTCTTCTTCTATCACAACGTCTCCATCATCTCCCCAGTTATGACCACTTTTATGTGTGTATAGCCATACTTCATTATTTGTATTTGAAGCACTATACTTATAACTTATGGTGATTTTATTATTATTATTAAGATTGGGAAACGTATCAACAATAAGATCTGTAAGGTAATTATGATCCACCCAAAAATTAATTATTGTATCTATTCCTAAATAAGGTCCCCAGTATTGATCAAAAGGATCTCCTTCAATAAGTGTGACATTATCATTTATGCCATGAGTCTCAAATATTGACACTGGAAATGTAGGACTACAAATATTATTAGTTAAGCCATTTGGAAATATTGTACCTGCAACTGGAGCAAAAGCTCTAAAAACATATGGAACTTCACAAGCTAATAAATAACACAACTCCCCGCCATTTGACATTCCAGTAAAAAAAGTATTTACCGTGCTTAATTGATATGTAGACTGCAAATATGAAGCTAATGAAACTATGAATCCTACATCATCTACATTAACTCCAGAATGAAAATCATATCCAACATTCCAAAAATTATCTCCCCAAGAATCTGATGTTCCTTGCGGATAACAAACAGCAAAACCATTTTGATCTGCCACTGTATTCATTCCACAATAATTCATAATCCCTTGAGCTGACCCTGTAAATCCGTGAGCTACAAAAACCAAAGGAGCATCAGCTTGAATATTTGCTGGAGCATAATATATATACTCTCTATTTAATCCATTATGTGAAAAATTAAAAATCTGTTGTCCAAAGCCAATAAAGGGAAAGCAAAGAAATACAAGTAGTTTTTTTTTCATTTAACAAACTTACTCAATAATTTTCTAAAAAAGTTCGAAATAATGACCGAGATGTCCACCAGAAACAAACCCACTCAATTGAGTGGGTTTTATTATGTTCTATTTAAAGTCTACTGCCACCAACCAAATTCTCTATAGAAATAAACTGTTCTAGAAATATTGGAATGAGTTACAACTTGATTCGAACTGTCAATACTATTAATTTCGTATGAAAATATCAGTGTATCTCTGGAAAGTGTTATTAGATTAGCTTCCTTAATAGTATCGTAATCATAAATGCCCGGAGCTGCCCAAGATTTAAAGTTTAAATCAAGAAGATTTCCATTAGTAGAATATGATCCTTCACATGCATTACAATCTTCAGGTTTATTGTATGAAAATGTTCCATCATCATAAAAAGGATTGAGTCTAGAAGCCCATTGAGATCTAATATAAGAGAGAAATATCAGTTCAGGGTCTGTTTGATTAAAATAAACTATACTATCATATATAGTAACACCATTATATATGAAATTAACAACTCCTGAGTCTGTTGACAAGAATGGCCTCCAGATACCCCCCATAATGCCATAAATACAGCTCCCATCATCAACATTAGCATTCTGATAATCATCATAATTGTAAGCATTAAGATCAGTGCAACCTGGGATCGGATCATCAGGTATTTGACACGACATAAAAAACATACTAATAGAGAGACCAAAGAGTATATAAAAATTCTTCACATAACAAAAATATGTATTTATTTAAATAATATTATGCTTAGCATATCTTATCAAAAAGGTTCAAAATAAGAACGCTTAGGTCCACTAAAAAGAAACCCACTCAATTGAGTGGGTTTTAATTTATTTAAGAATTATCCTTTTCTCTACAGTTCCATTATCATGGATGTAGAAAAGTAGTTCATTCTTAGCTCCATCCACTTCTCTTCCTAACACATCAATTACCTTAGTTAATTTATTTGAAACTACTTGATTTTGCATATATATACTAGTAGAATTGCAGTTTATTGGACTGCTACTTGATTCAGAAAGCTGACCATTTAATACAGACCAATTCTCCCAAACACCTCCAGTTCCATCTTCCCATGTGTTTAAATCAAATGAATTGAGGCCAGTAGAGGTTCCTTTAATTTTGTAGACTTTAATTGCTTGACCAGAATGATCCCAGGTTAATGAAGTGTTTGATGTTATATTTTCTGGATTATTTACAGAAATCTCACAGTTAATTTGCAAAAAATATGCATTATCATCATATGTAGGAAAATCACCATAAACATAAGCCATTCCATTAGTGTCAATACAAACCGCAGTATATTCATCACAAGCAATTCCCTTTGCTTCTGAATTATAATCTGTTAACATTCGAGACATAAATACAACGTGTCTTCCTTTTCGATCAGGATCATCATAATGTGTATCTGTAATAATATCTTTAAGAATATTTATTTCTAAAAATTTTGCAGAATCAATTGTAACTAAACTATTGTATGGATTATTTAATGCTGTAGATGAAGTAACAGTACCATTTTCTGCAGAAAAATAATATTCTCCCAAAATAGCCATACCTGCACTTGTCCCCCCAATAACTATATTTCTAGTATTTACCACATGTCTAATTAAACTATCAATAGGCGTATCTCTCCAATACGAAATGTAATTCCATTGATTGCCTCCTGCAAACCAAATAGCTTCAGCCTGTAATATTTTTGAGTGTATATAATTTTGATTGGATGCGCTTGCGTTATTAAACACAATGCTTTCAACTGAATTAACACTTATACCTAATTGACTATATAGATATTGATTATATCCATCCGAACCACTTGTTCTTAAAATCAAAATATCTCCTCCATTAGCTTGTTCAAGAAACCATTTCATAGCGTTATCATCTTCTGTAGATCCACCCATTAAACAAATGCCACCTAATGGTGAAGTAATAGTGTCATTTGTATTTCCAGTAAAATATGAAGTGTAACTTTGAGAATAACTAATAAACCAAGAAACAAAAAAGAATAATAATATTAATTTTCTCATCCAACAAACTTACTCAATAATTTTTTAAAAAAGTTCGAAATAATGACCGTTAGGCCCACAAAACACAAACCTACTTATTTAGTTGGGTTATATTATTCAATAATTTTTTTAACTTTATTTAATCACAACATTCACCAGAAATGTACGAAGTAATACCCGAACTATCTGCTACACAATAATTACCATAAGTAATACCATCACAACCACAAACTGGATCATATGATTCTATACATTCATCTGAATTCCCTATTAGGTTGAAGTCTATACATGTACTACTATGAACCAAAGTATGTGACACACAATCATAAGGAGCAGGTAAATTTTTCGATTTCTCACAGCTCAAAAAAGGCATATATAATGCTACAATTAAAAATATTTTTTTCATGAACCAAACTTACTGAATAATTGTCTAAAAAAGTTCAAAATAAGGACCTAGAGGTCCACTAAAAAAACTAACTGAAATGACTAGATTTTATATATCACAAATATTATTTTTGTAAAATTATGATAGAAATTTTAAAAAAAGAAAATCAGACTTATGGGGAATTTAATAATGGAGAGATAATTGAAAATAAACCAATTTGCTTCCCAACTGAGAGGGGGTCAAATAAGTCATATTCCAACTTGTTTTACTGGGCTCATGCTACAGCAAATTTAGATAGTACCATTGGTCTTCATCCTCACAAAGGCTTTGAAATAATGACTTTTGTTTTAAGTGGTAGTATCAAACATTATGATACTTTAATTGATCAGTGGATAAAATTAGATAAAGGAGATGTACAAGTAATACAAGCAGGGTCAGGAATATCTCATTCTGAATTTATGCAAAAAAACAGTTCAATTTTTCAAATTTGGTTTGATCCTAATATTAACAAAACTATATATGAAAAACCTAAATACAAAGATTATAAGTCTAACTTATTCAAAATAAAAAAAAATAAAAAAATAATTATTGGAAAAGATTCTTCGTTAAAAATTAAATCAGAGGGAATAGAAATATTTGAATTAAAACTTACAGAAGACACCAATTTAGATTTAAATATTAAAAAATATTATTCTATTTATCTATTAACTGGAAAAATAGCATTGAAGGAAAAAGAAATAAATAATCATGATTTTATAAAAATTTCTAATGAAAATAACATTTCTTTAAAAATTATTAATGAAAGTAAATTATTTGTTATCTCATCTCCTATCAATGTTTCCTATAATACCTATAAGTAAAAAAAATTATAAATAAACACATGGGGAACAAAATATTTAAATTCTTAAATACTAAGATGTTTTTTTATTTTGATCATCAATTCAATGTCTTTAAAGGATTGCATTTAAAAAAAATATAATTTATTTTTCAAAATGAACTTCCAGCTATAAAAAAGAACCTTTAAAGATATTCTATTATTACAAAATATTTTCCAAAAACAAATACTATTAGTATTTTTGCATAGCTTTTTAAAAAAATTATTATGCGATATTGTTTTGTGAAAATAATAAAATTACTAATAATATTATCTGTACAAAACATTTTTAGTCAGGAAATCATTAAATTTAATTCTACAAAAAAAATGAAAAATTGGTCAATTGTTAATGATAATGTAATGGGTGGCGTTTCTACATCTAAATTCTACTATGATGGAAAGACAGCGATATTTCAAGGGAATATATCATTAAAAAATAATGGTGGTTTCGCATCTATTAGAAAAAATATTAAAAAAATAACAGTCTCTCCAGAAAAAAAAATTAATCTAGCTGTAAAGGGAGATGGCAAAGTATACCAAATTAGAATTAAAAAAGACAGAGATGATTATTTCTCATACGTTCATAATTTTAAAACTAATGGTAAAAATGAAATAATATCCGTCACACTTAGTGAATTTTATCCATCATTTAGAGGGAGAAAGCTTAGTGAAGAAAATTTTAATCATAATCAAATTGAACAAATATCAATTTTAATTGGAAATAAAGTAGAAGAAGAATTTAAATTGAAAATAGAAAAGATTTTTTTTAATTAATAAAATAAATAATGATAGGTCTTATAAGTGTAAATTACAAAAACTCTCCAGTTGAAATAAGAGAGCAAATTCATGTTGCACTAGATGAAATTAGTATACTTAATAGCTACATTAAAAAAAATATGTTGTTACAGGGTTTATTTATAATATCAACTTGTAATAGAACTGAAATTTATTTTAATTACAATCAAAAAAATTACTCAAAAAACAACATTTTTCATAAAATTATATCCTGTCTCATAAAATTTAAAAAAGTATCTGAAGGTTTGTCTCCATACATTGAAAAAAAAATTGATAAGCAGGTTTTTACACATATATTCTCTCTTGCAAGTGGTTTGGAATCTATGATAATAGGTGAATATCAAATCGTTGAGCAAATAAAAAGTACTTACAAAGTATGCAAAAAAAATAATATGTTATCTTCTATTCTTGACAGAATGATTCAAAAATCATTAAATGCGAGTAAGTTAATAAGAACTAAAACAAAAATAGACAAAGGAGCAGTATCAGTTAGTTATGCTGCAGTTGAAAAGATTAGTAATATTTACAATAAAAAATCAATTTCAATTATAAATATTGGAATCGGAAATACTGGACAGTTAACGTTAGAGTCATTAATCAAAAAAAAATATAGAAATATAGAAATTTTAAATCGGACAATAAGTAAATCAAAACAAATTGCAGAAAAATTTAATTTAAAATACCAACCAATAGAATGTATCTATAACTTGATGACGAGTTGCGATGTAATGATATTTTCTACCTCATCAAGAAAAAAACTAATAACTACAAAAGAAACAAAAAAAGCTTTAAATTCAAGAAAAAAACCTCTTTTGATGATCGATTTAAGTATGCCAACTAATGTGCCAAAAGATATCAATACAATTGATGTAATAAATTTAGTAAATATTGATGGCTTAAAGGACGAAGTTAATAAAAACTATCTTAAAAGAAAAAGAGAAATAAAGAGTGCTAATAAAATGATAAATAAATTAGTTGATGAATTTATAATTTGGGTTAAAAACAAAGAAATCAGAAATATAATCAATCAATTTAATAAAGAATTTGACCAAAATATTTTAAGTATAAATAACAATGCAAGTCAAAAAATATTAGAAAATTACAAACAAAATATAATAGAGAATATTAAAGCTATTGAGTTTACAAAAGATCAAAATCCAATTTCAGTAATAAATAGTATTTTATTAAAAAAATGAAAAAAATAGTAATTGGAACAAGAGGAAGTAAGCTAGCTATACGTCAAACTAAAATTGTCATTGATGAGATACAAAAAAAATATCCAAATTGTAAATGTGAAGTGAAAATTATTAAAACTCTTGGAGATAAAATAGCAAACATTAGTCTTAGTAAGATTAACAACAAAGGTTTTTTTGTTAAAGAAATTCAAGAACATTTAATAAATAAAAAAATAGATATTGCTGTACATAGTTTAAAAGACATGCCTACTGTTCTTGAAAAAACAAATATTTGTGCGATACTTAAAAGAGAAGACAATAGAGATGTTTTAGTAAGCGATAAAAAAATTAAGATAGAAAAACTAAGCTCTTCAGATTCAATTGGAACAACCTCTATTAGAAGAAAAATTCAAATAAGAAATTTAAATAAAAAAGTGAGAATTAAAGATATTAGAGGCAATGTAGACACCAGAGTAAAAAAAATGTTAAATGGTGAATGTAATGCATTAGTTTTAGCGGCAGCTGGTATAAAACGTTTAGGTTTGGAAAAATATATTGTTCAATACCTTAATCAAGATATTTTTTCACCCGCACCTGCCCAGGGAGCAATAGCTATTGAAAGCTTGATAGATAATGAAGATATAAATAAAAGCATATGTGAAATCACTGATGATAATTCATACATATGCGCTATTTCTGAAAGAATTTTTATGAGTGAAATTGGAGGTGGGTGCAATATGCCATTTGGATGCTCTGCACAAATTGATAATGATATTATAACAATTTCAGGAATGATAGCTTCAATCAAAAATTTTAATACCGTAAGAAAAAATATTATTGGGAACATTATTGAACATAAAACTTTATCACGAAAATTAGCACAAGAAATTATAATTGATGAGGGTGAAATTATAATAAATGAATTAAAAAATAATTTTAATGACTAAGAACATTATTTTAACACACTTTGGATCAATTTCAGATTTTTCAGTGCTGAATAAAAAAACTAACATTTATCATTTCCCAATGTTAAATATCGAGTCAAATAAATTAAATCCTATAATATTATCAGATTATGAATATTTTATTTTCACTTCTAAAAACGGAGTTGATTCATTTGTAAAATTGCATAAAAATAGTTTTAAGGCAATTAAAACGATTTGCTTTGGAAAGAAGCTGTATAAAAAAATGAAATATTTAGGATTTAATATTTCATATTACTGTGAAAATGCATATAAACAAAATCTTGTTGAAGAATTAATCAGTTCCAAAATAATAAAAAATAAAAAAGTTATATACATAACTGGAAATTTGTCTGATAATTTTATTGAAATGAAATTAAAAAATCATTGTCATATTTCAAGAAAAAATATTTATACAACAACTGCTGTAAAAACTAAAAACAATGACTTAGAAAAAATATTAAATGAAAAAAAAAACTGTATTTTAATTTTTACATCTCCGTCAGCATTCGACTCTTTTATAAAAAAATATCAAATAAGAAATCAAAAAATTGGTGTAATAGGCAAGACAACAAAGAAACATATTAATAATAATAATTACAATGTTGATTTTATACCAAAATCACCATCTTACAATGATTTATGCGAAGAAATAAACAAATATATTAATGAATTAGACTAAGCTATGAACTACCCACAACTACGACTAAGAAGATTAAGGCAAAACAAAATATTGAGGGAACTTGTTTCTGAAAACAAAATTAACATAGAAGATTTAATTTATCCAATTTTTATATGCGAAGGAAAAAATATTAAAAAAGAAATTAAATCAATGCCGGGTCAATATACGATGTCAATTGACAAAGCAATAAACAAATGCGAAGAAGCTATATCTCTTGGGATTTACTCATTTTTAATTTTTCCTGTTTCAAGTGTAAAGGACGAAACAGGAGTTTGTGGAATATCTAAAGAAAATATTTTACAAAAATCTATTAGAAAACTAAAAAATAAATTTAGTAAAATTCTAATAATTGCTGATGTTTGTAATTGTTCATATACTATGCATGGGCATTGCGGGACAATAGTTAATGAAGATGTGGATAATGATTTGACAGTAAAAAATTTATGTGATCAAGCTGTTTCTTTAGTAGAATCAGGTGCTGATGTAATTGCTCCCTCAGACATGATGGATGGAAGAATAAAAAAAATTAGAAAAAAACTTGATGAAAAAGGATACATAAATACACCAATACTGGCATACTCTGCAAAGTTTTCTTCTGCATTCTATGGTCCTTTTAGAGAAGCTTCAGCAAGTGCTCCAAAAAAAGGTGACAGGTCAACATATCAATTAAATTATTGTAATTCCAGAGAAGCAATCCGTGAAGGAAGATTAGATGTCAATGAAGGCTCTGACATGCTAATGGTAAAGCCAGCTCTTTCTTATTTAGACATAATTACAAAATTTAAACAGAACTTTAACTTACCTATCGTGGCATTTAATGTTAGTGGAGAATATTCTATGGTAAAAGCGATGTCAAAATTAAATTGGGGAAATGAAATAAAACTAATAATGGAAATAATTAGTTCGATTAAAAGAGCTGGTGCTGATATTATTATTACATATCACGCGATTGAAGTAGCAAAACAAATCAAAAATGAAAATTAAAAATATTAACAGTATAAAAGGTTTCAATGAAGCAAAAAAATTAATCCCTGGAGGAGTAAATTCTCCTGCAAGAGCATTTAAAAGCGTAGAATGTAATCCGATTTTTATCTCTAAAGCAAAAGGATCAAAGGTTTATGATATTGATGGTAATTCTTATATTGATTTTGTCTCATCATGGGGACCAATGATTCTTGGTCATGCAGATGAAGATGTAATTAATACAATTAACAATGTTTCAATTAACGGAACATCATATGGTGCTCCCACATTAGTAGAAACAGAGATGGCAAGGAAAATTACTGAAATGATTCCATCCATAGAAAAGGTAAGAATGGTAAATTCAGGTACAGAAGCAACTATGAGTGCCATTAGGCTTGCAAGAGGTTTTACACAAAAAGACTACATAATAAAATTTTCAGGAAATTATCATGGTCATGGTGACAGTTTTTTAATAAGCGCTGGATCAGGAGCAATGACTCTTGGCAAGCCTGATAGTCCTGGTGTTACAACAAATATAGCTAAAGACACATTAATAGCCGAATTTAATAACATAAATTCAGTAGAGTATTTATTTCATAAATTCAAAAATAAAATTTCTGCAATTATTGTTGAACCTGTGGCAGGTAATATGGGGGTAGTTTTGCCAAAAAATAATTTCTTACAAAAACTTCGATTACTTACTCAGAAAAATAATTCTTTATTAATTTTTGATGAAGTTATGACAGGATTCAGATTATCTTCAGGTGGTGCACAAAAATTATATAATGTAAATCCAGATATTACAACTCTTGGGAAAATTATCGGAGGTGGTTTACCTGTTGGTGCATACGGAGGGAAAAAAGAAATAATGAATTATTTATCTCCAAATGGTCCAGTTTACCAAGCAGGCACATTGTCTGGAAATCCATTAGCAATGAGCGCAGGATTATGTATACTTAAAAAACTAAAGGAAAAAAATTACAATTCTCTAGAGAAAAAATCAAGAATTATTTATGAGGGATTAATAGATAATATAAATGAAACAGGTATTGATGCTGTTGTAAATCAAATAGGATCAATGTTAACACTATTTTTTACCAAGAAAAAAGAAATCAATAACTATAAAGATGCAAAAAGTTGTAACTTAAAATTATTTGCAAAATATTTTAAGTTTATGCTGGAAAACGGAATTTACTTACCTCCATCACAATTTGAAAGTTTATTCATATCTGACGCGATATCATACGAAGAAATAAAATATTTTTTGGAGATAAATAAAAAAGCATTAAAACACATTAATAATGAATAATATATTTATAAATAAATTAAGTAAGATTGAAACCCCTAGACCTCCAGTGTGGTTTATGAGACAAGCGGGAAGAATTCTTCCTGCTTATAAAAAATTAAAAGGAAAATATACATTTGATGAGTTGATGAAAGATGCTGATTTAGCCTCTACCGTCTCAATTTTACCTATCGAAGAACTTGGAGTTGATGCTATAATTTTATTCTCTGATATTTTAGTAATTCCCGATGCACTTGGTTTAAATCTTGAATTCACAAATAAAGGACCATTGTTTCATAACCCTTTAAATATTAATGACCCAAATAAAGATTTGTGTTTTGATTCTAAAAAACTCGAGTATATATACAAAAATATTATAGAGATAAAAAAGAAAAACTCAGACCTTCCACTAATTGGATTTTGTGGAGGACCTCTAACAACATTTTGTTTTATGTTCAGAGGAGATTTAACTGATAAAAGTTTTAATCAAGCAATTAAATTCTTGTATAAATACCCTAAACAAAGTCACAAAATTTTAAACGCAATAACTGAAGCTAGTGAATTATATATAGAACAACAAATAAATCATGGAATCAATTGTTTTCAATTATTTGAGACATACTGTGGTTTGATTCCCTCAAAAAAATATATAGAAGAAATCATGCCGTATAGTGAAAGGATGCTAAACGTAACAAAAAACCAAGTTCCATCTATATTTTTTCCAAAAAATTTAGGTACTGGTTTAAAGTATTTAAATAAAAATATTTGTGACTATGTCAGTATTGATTGGCAAATTGACCTTAACGATGCTCGTCAAATATTAGATAAAAATTTAGGAATACAAGGAAATATTGATCCTAGAATTTTATACTCAGATATTAAAAATATAGAAATAGAATTAGAAAAAATTAAACAATTTGCGTCTAAACACAAAGACTTCATACTAAATCTAGGTCATGGTTTTTTACCTGATATTAATTATAAAAAAGCAAAATTTATAGTAGATTGGGTTAAAACAACAAATTGGAAAAATTCATTATGAAAATAGATAATTATTTAGTAAAAAAATACAATAAGCAAGGACCAAGGTATACTTCTTATCCTCCCGCTAATTTATTTCAAAAAAATTATGATAATAAAAAATTTATTAAATCAATTTTACAATCAAATAAGGAAAAACCTGAGAGTATATCTATCTATATTCATATACCATTTTGTCCGCAAATATGTCACTTTTGCGGATGTACAACCGAAACCGGTTTTTCATTAAAATTTATTGAAAGATATATCAATGCATTAATCAAAGAAATTGAAATGATGATTAATTATATTGATACAAATAGAAAAGTAACTCAGATACATTGGGGGGGAGGTACACCTAATGCTATACCTTATAAATTCATTAAGTTAATTACTGATAAAATAAAAACATGCTTTGAAATAGATGAAAATTATGAAATGGCTATCGAATGTAGTCCTGCTTATTTTACTTTAAAACACATTGATAAACTAAAAGAATATGGATTTAATAGAATTTCTATTGGTCTTCAAGATTTTGATAATAAAATTTTAGAAGCTATTAATAGAAAACCATCTAAAATTCCTATTCATAAAATTATTAATAAAATTAAAAATAATGGTTTCAGTGGAACAAATATTGACTTAGTTTATGGATTACCACTTCAAACTATTGAAGGATTTAATTCTGCCGTAAAAAAAGCTATTGAACTAGATGTTGATAGAATAGCTGCATTTTCGTATGCTCATGTACCATCTGTAATCCCTAGACAAAAAATATTAGAAAAACATAGATTTCCATCTGCTGAGGAAAAAGCTGTAATGTATAATAATGCATATGCAATGTTTAGGAATCATGGTTATCAACCAATTGGAATGGATCACTTTGCAAAACCCAATGATGATTTGTCTATTGCTCAAAAAAATAAACAACTACATAGGAATTTTCAGGGCTATTGTACACTAAAAACTACCGGTCAAGTTTATGGTTTTGGCGCATCATCAATATCTCAGTTACACTCTTCCTATAGTCAGAATGAAAAAAATGCGGCTAAATACATCAAATGCATTGAGAATAACAAGTTTGCTACAATTCGAGGTTATAGTCTAAATAAAAAAGAAAAAATAATACGAAAGATAATAAATGAAATAATGTGTAATTATTATGTTGATTTATCTGAAGTTGCTGATACATTTAAAATTAAACTACAAGAAATTATTGAGCTAACCTCATTTAAAAAAGAAAGATTCAAAGACTTTATTGATGACAACATATTAGAGATTAGTGATAATAAAGTTAAAATTAATACCAAAGGAAGAATTGTAATTAGGAACATAGCAATGAGATTTGACCCACTAATGAATAAGAATGTAAATTCTTACTCAAAAACTATTTAATTAAATAGAAATAAACTAAAAATTAATCAAAATTTATGAAAAAAACAGGTGTACTATTAGTAAATCTTGGAACTCCAAAAAGTCCAAAAACAAAAGACGTTCGTAGTTATCTATTTCAATTTCTTAATGATAAAAGAGTTATTGATTTGCCATGGATAATAAGGAAAATACTTGTTAATCTAATAATTGTACCATTTAGATCTCCAAAGTCAGCTAAAATATATAAAGAGGTTTGGACAGATAAAGGATCTCCAATTATATACCATACGCACAACTTAACAGAAAAATTAAAAAAAACTCTTGGAAAGAATTACTTTGTTGAATATGCAATGAGATACAAAGAACCATCTATAAAAAAAACTCTAGAAAAATTAAAACGAAAAAAAATAGACCAAATAATAATAATCCCCCTATTTCCACAATTTGCATCAGCAACTAACGGTTCGGTTATTGAAGAAGTAATGAAATACATAAAAAGCTGGTGGGTTATACCAGAGATTAGTTTTATTTCTCAATTCTATGATGAAAAATTATTTTTAGATGCTTTTGCAGAAAAAGGTAAAAATTATAAGCTTAAAGACTATGATGAAATTATATTTAGTTTTCATGGATTACCAGAAAGACATGTAGATAAAGTGTATGAAAATAGTTTATGTAAAGACAATAATTGTGAAAACGGAATTACGGAGTCAAACAAATTTTGTTACAAGGCTACTTGCTACGAAACAGCTAAACAAATTGCAAAAAGACTAAAAATTAAAAATTCTGACTACATAGTAGCATTTCAATCCAGACTAGATAATAAATGGCTCAGACCATTTTCAGACGATATTATTAAAAAACAGGGCAAAAAAGGTGGAAAAAAAATTTTATGTTTTTCTCCATCATTTGTAGCAGATTGTTTAGAAACAATAATTGAAATTGGAGATGAATATCAAGAAATATTTGAAGAATACGGTGGAGAAAAAGTTCAACTAGTCGAAAGTCTAAATGATAGCGATTTATGGGTAAAATGTCTTGAAAAAATGATTATAGAGCGTACAGTTTAATTTATTTTATCAATACATGAAAGAACATATCAAGAACTTAATTGTTGGCGCTGGAATATCAGGGCTTGCCACTGGTCATTTTCTAAAAAAACAAGATAAAGAATTCTATATTTTTGAATCAAATAATGAAGTAGGAGGTGTAATCAACACTCAAAAAGTAAAAAAATTTATTTGCGAAAATGGTCCAAATACAATTTTATTAAATAATCATGCTATTGTTGAGCTAATAAATGATTTAAATTTAACAGATGAAATAATTTTACCAACAAAATATGTAAAAAACAAATTTTTCTTACATGATGGGGAAATAGTAAAATTTCCTAACAGTATTACATCCTTTCTAAGTACAAAACTAATATCAATAAAATCAAAATTTAAACTTTTACTAAGATTATTTTATTTTAAAAAAGAAAAGTATAACACAGTATATAAATATATATCTAAAAATTTTGGAGAAGACTTTCATGACAATATTTTTGAGCCATTTTTAAATGGAATCTATGCAGGAAATACGATGAAAATGAGTTTCAAATACACCTTACCCAAATTATGGGAGATTCACTCAAAATACAATGGATTCTTAAACTACATAATTAATCGAAAAAAGAAGAAGAAAAACAATAATCCAATTTACTTTAAAGACGGATTCTTAACACTCATAAGCAAACTAAAAAACACTCTTAAAGACGAAATACATGTAAACTTTAAAATTAAGAAAGTAATTAAAATTAAAGAAAAAAAATATTTAATAGAATTTTCGAATGGAAAAAAGATTACCTGTAATAAAATAATCTTCACAATTAGTCCAAATCAAATAATAAATATTATGGACTTAAAAATAGAAAGTTTTGATGATAAAATTTACAATCCAATAGATGTCATTCATCTCGCTTTTGATAAGAAAGACTACAACAAAAAAATTAAAGGTTTTGGGATACTTTCAAAGAAAAGTGAAAAAACATCATTCTTAGGGATTTTATTTAATAGCGATATTTTTCCAAATGTTGCTCCAGATAATATAAAGCTGATAACAGTTTTAGTTGGTGGGGAACATCAATCCCATTTATGTGATATCGAAAAAAAACAAATTATGACAGTAATTGAAAATGAAATAAAAGAATTGTTGGAGATAAAAAAAATAGTATTTAAGAAACACTACAGATGGAAAAAAGCTATACCAAGATATAATATTCAAAATATAAAATTTCTTAGTTCAAAGTTTAATGACCATTTAAGTTCTTACAAGAATATTTATATAAATGGAAATTATCTAAATGGGGTTTCTGTTAGTGATTGTATTTTAAAGTCAAAGAAAATTTCAAAAAAAATATAACTCAAAGGTATTATTAATTTAATATTTATACTAAATCAATTTAATTAAAATTTAAAAAAAAACTGAAACTTATAGCATAAAAAAA
>CEWG01004850.1_pt1 | contig 16818 bp, 24 predicted proteins | sample 361411 | NCBI WGS metagenome assembly CEWG01 (sample SAMEA2622173, study PRJEB7988) | marine metagenome | biome: marine biome (ENVO:00000447); feature: surface water layer (ENVO:00002042); material: "saline water (ENVO:00002010), including plankton (ENVO:xxxxxxxx)" | depth 5 m | reverse complement strand
CGAGACTCCTCAATCGTTATAGAGCCATCCTGTCCCACCTTATCAACAGCCAAAGCAATAAGATCTCCAATGTTATTATCATTATTGGCCGAGATAGTGGCAATGTGCTTGATGTCATCAATGCTTGTAACTGGCTTTGCCATCTCTGACAGGTTGTCACAAATTTCTGAAACTGTTGCATCTATTCCTCTTTGTAGTTCTATGGGTGAAACGCCAGCAACGATGTGGCGCTGAGCTTCGTTTAAGATAGCTCTCGCAAGGACAGTGGCCGTGGTGGTCCCGTCTCCTGCGCTTGTGTTTGTTTCGTTGGCAGCCTGACGTATTACTTGCGCGCCTGCATTCTCAAACTCATCATCTAACTGGACAAACTGCGCAACGGTTACGCCGTCCTTGGTGGCGAAGGCAGGCTTGTCCTTCTCCTTTAGAAGTACAGTGCGGCCTTTCGGGCCAAGGGTTGAAGAGACATAATCAGCCAGAGTGTTGGCTCCGGTGAGAATCTTCTTTCGTAGTTCTTCGTTGTTAGCGAAGACCATTTTGTTGGTCATCATTCCTCCATGTATTATTTATATTATAACCAGTTATTCAGTTTTGTCAAGTGTTTGTTTAGAAGTTGTTTTTTCTTTTTTGGCAGACTTTTCTTGAAGAACCTTCTCCATTATCTTAAGAATAGTTAGTAAACTATCAGACATCACAACTCCCTACATTATTTCGTCGGCCAAGCCATATCTTACTGCTTCTTCTGCATCAAGATAGATGTTGACCTTTTGACTAAGTAGTTTCTCCAGCTTCTTACGAGTGAATTTTGTGTTCTCGACCATCGCACTAATGTAGTCGTCCTGAAGCTGTTGAATTGCCTCAAGCTCGTTTGCCAAAGTTGGCAATGTGCCTATGTTACCAGCGGAAACATTGTGAATCATTACGCGACAGTTCTTGCCGATGCGGCGCTTACCTTTGGTTCCCGCTGCAAGGAGGAGTGTTCCTGCGGACATTACCTTGCCTACCCCTACTGTGTGAATGTCGGTCTCTTCTTTTACCTTTTCCATCACATCGTATAGGGCAAACATATCGTCAGCGGAGCCACCGTATGTGTTGATATAAAATTCAATTGGCTTCTTGCTTTTTCCCTCTGGAAGCATTCTGTTTGATTCGTTAAGATAAAGAATCGCCTGTGTTAACTCTGCTATCTTTTCATCGCTAACGTCTGAGTACAAACCTATGACTCTTAGCTCGGGCTCTTCTGGGCCAGCGCCCAATAGCTGCTCAAGCGAAACCACCTTGGGATCTCCCTCGGCATTGGCAGCAGGAGCGGCCTTTGTGGCATCTTGGCTGTTCTGGCCAGTGACTAGATTTAAAATCTTATTTATAATTTTGCCAATCATTATTTTTTCTCCTTTGAAAACATAAATGAGGATGTCTTGTTGTTATTTAGGAATCTCTGGGCACCCCTCCAATCATCGAAATCAAGCAATTGCTTAAAGAAATCGGGATGTGCTTGTATTAAGTAGGTAACAGAATTGTCTTTATATAAATCAGTCTGTTTATCATGATCTAATTTTATTTGTTTATACTCTTCGTGATCATAACTCTTGTCGTTTTTACGCAAGGCATCCAATTTATTAATGTGGGCATGGTACAGCGACTCAAGGCCCTTGTTTATTATAGTGAGGTAAAACACTTGGGCCATCTTCACAACTAATATTGATAGTCGAGCGGACCTGTAGAAGTATAACAATGAGCACGTAAGCCACCCTAGAACAAAGCTACACGCCGCAATAAAAAATGTTAAAGCCAATCTACCTCCAAAAAAATAATCACCTAGTATGATTACCTAGGTGACTATTATAACGGCTCAGGAGAACTCTGTCAAGCTATTTCTTTGAGGCGAGTCTCTGGAAGATACGTTCGGCTAGCTTGTTGGCCATATCTTCTTGCTTCTTCTCGTTGACAAGGCGGGCAGCGACACGACGCACAACTTCTGCGACGATATCATCTTCGTCTTCCATCATTGCGTCACGCATGCCGGGCTCTTCGTCATCCATGTCCATATCATCATCGCCTTCGGGAGCGTCCATGGCACCTTCTAGATCACCACCTTCATCGCCCATGGCTTCATCCCCCATTCCTTCTTCATCTTCGCCAACCTGTACATCAGCATCGAGACCGAGAAGGTCTGCCAACTGGTTTACCACGTCAGCGAACTGCTCTTCCTTGCCTTCGCCACCGGCGTCCGCGTCCATATCCATGTCCATTTCCATATCGCCACCTTCGTCGCCCATGTCCATGTCCATCTCTTCGTCGCCGCCTTCGGCATCCATTTCCATATCCATTTCTTCGTCTTCTTGTTCGCGCATGTCACGCATGCCGGGCTCGTCTTCATCATCTCTCATTCCGGGCTCGTCGCGCATTCCGGGTTCATCTCTCATGCCGGGTTCGTCTCTCATGCCGGGTTCGTCTCTCATGCCGGGCTCATCTCTCATGCCGGGTTCATCACGCATTCCCGGCGCATCGCGCATACCGGGCTCGTCCTCGTCCTCATCGTCGCGCATACCGGGGACTGGTAGCGGGCCACCCATCTCCTGTAGTGGCTTGATGTTTGCCAGCTTCATGAACTGACGGACTTCCGATTCTGTTAGTAATGTTTTGCGAGCCATAGTATAAATCTCCTTAAAAAACTCAAAAATAAATAGTGTTCAAATTCTGAAACATGCATTAAAAAATGTCAGAATTGGTTTTCTTTATCTTAAATAGTGCCTTATCTTGTATTTGTTTTATACGAGCAAAAGAAATACCCTCTCTCTCGGCTATTTGTCTTAGGGTTAGCTCGCCATTCTCGTAGATCGAAACTAAGCAACAATTATATTCTTGCTCATAATTTATATTGAATCTGCATGATTTAACTTCGCAAGGTTGGCTTTGTTTCATGCATTCACGGGCGCACGCCAATAATTTTTTTTGTTTCATAATTCAGGGAACTCCTCTGCTATCAAGTCGAACAGCTTTTCTTTATCCAAGTCGTCCAGAAGGCCATAATCTTCAATATTTTCTTGGCCTTTTTTTCTAAGACGTGCGGACTTTGCAAACCTATTTCGATTTAGTAGCTTGTGTTCCAAGACATAATTGTCAACAAAAGATATAATGTCTGGATCTTTTTCTATCAAGCCATCAATGACGGCTCGAAAGAACTGTGACGCTGGCAGGTTACTGTTTCTAAGACTTATTAAAAGTCTCGCGTGATCGTCGTCTGTCACACTAAATCTTATTGTCTTTAGGTTCTGACCATATTCTTCCTTGTCCATCACCACGCCCTAGTCTGGATGTGGGTCTTGCTTTCTCCCAAACCGGAGTTGGTCTGCCTGATCCAGATTGCCTTTGCTCTTAGTTCTCGCATATTGCGAGCGCCAGAGTAGGAAAGACCAGAGCGAATTCCTCGCTCCAAGTCCTCAAGAATGCGCCCTACCCTTCCTCGATAAGGAACAGTAGAAGATACACCCTCAAAAGAGGAGTATTTTCCACGCCATTCAACTTGTGCTTCTTTAGAAGCCATTCCGCGATAAGTTTTGTATTTATGTCCTTGCGCATTGGTGTATACCTCTCCGGGTGATTCTATTGTGCCTGCCAGCAGTGAGCCAAGCATAACGGCATCTGCCCCTGCGGCCAGCGCCTTGACAATGTCGCCAGAGTTTCGTATGCCTCCATCAGCGATGATAGCAACGTCTCGGTCTGTCTTTGAGCAGTCTATGATGGTCTGCAACCCCGGCATGCCATGGCCTGTCTGAACTCTGGTGGAGCATATAGAGCCACCACCAATGTTACAACGAACAGAGTCGGCACCCCAATCAGCGAGGTCGTTAATTCCCTCTAGGGTCGCCACGTTGCCTGCCATGATGTGTACATTATCGCCAAAAGTTAAGCGCAAGTTTCTGAGGGCTTCCTCCATCATGACATGGTGTCCATGCGCTACGTCAACGCAGAGGAAGTGGCAGCCCTGCTCTAAGGCTGCGTGTGCCCTTTCTATGTAATCTCCAGAAACTCCAATGGCAACGCCGACGTTTGTCCCGCCGGCCAGATATACACGCCCTGCTTTTTCGGCCTGCACTTCTATCGTGTTGTAGCGATGAATGATACCAGCGCCGCCTGCTTTGTGCAGGGCACAAGCCATCTGGCTTTCAGTCACAGTATCCATCGGCGACGATAGGATCGGTAGCTCTAGTTCTAGTCTGTTTCCCAAGTCTGTGGATATATCTATCTCTTGTCTTGAACGGATGTCTGAGTATTGCGGTTCAAGCAACACGTCGTCGTAGGTTATCGCTTCACGCATCTTTCTTGTTCTCCTTGATAAAGATTCTGATTGCTGTCGGGTGATACCAAGTTTCTTCATGGGGCCTCTTAGGCTCCTCCATGAATGTGACGGTTGGCTTCGGTCCCGTGTTTACAAAGCATATTGTTGGTACGCCAGTAAAGCCAAATTTTTTCTCCAGTCCTTCTCCGTTGTCCATGTTGAAGGCGTAAAACTTTACGTCGTCGTGCTCTTGGGACAACTCCGTGTATGTCGGTTTTAGTGCGTGGCATAGATGGCAGTCTTGGCCGTAGAACTTAATGATCACGTTGTGGCGCTCTTTTACTTCGCCCCCCATGATTTGCAGTAAGTTGCGTCTGTTTATTCTAGTAATCGCCATCGTGCCCCCAAACATGTCCTTTATTTATTTTGTTTTGTTCTTTCATCAAGAATCTCCTGTGTTTTCTTTATGCAATCAGGGCAGAATAGTGAGACTCGTGTCGGGTTGTCGTTTACTACTACGTGCCATGTGGTTGCATGTTCCTTGCTTTTTGCGTCAAATTGCGCATTGCACGCCGAACAATTGTCCGGTCGGTGGTCAAAGCTGGAAATTTTTTGGGCGAGTTTTTGCTCGGCTTTGTTCTTCTTTAGCGCGCGGCGCTGCTTTCTATTCATTTGCCTTTGCCCGCTCGATATCTGCTTTTGATTTGACCACTACACCCAACCTCTCCACGTCGCTCAAGGATAGGCGTGGGTCGTTTAGTCTTGTCCCACGCTCGAAAGTGTTGCAAATTTTTTCAACTTTACTTTCGGAATAGCCGTGCTGGCGGAGGGCGTGCTTGAGATCTGGAATCTCCTTAGTTCCTGCGAACTTAGACTTAGGGCCGGGGTCTTCGATTTTACTTTGGATTTTGCTAAAAAGCTCTTCCATTCGAGACTTGGTAACAAGAATGTGCCTCTGGATTACCCCATTGTCTCTGACTGAGAAGATCCAGTCAACATTCCTCCAAGCCTCTAGCTTATTGTGCGAAACACCACGGCCTGTTGAAATCTTGCCTGATTCGCCACTACAACTTTTTAGCTCGAACTTGTGATCTCCCAAGGTTGCATCGTGGATGTACTTGTTAGAACGCTTACCGCTGCCAAATGGCTCCAGTTCAAGCTGCTCCATTGTCATTATTTCAAACTTGTCGCCTTCGTTTTTCATGATTTCTCCATTCCTGTTATTCTGGGTGCCTGATACGCAGACTGTCGAAACACTATCACTGCCGAAGGGAACGGCGCGCTATTGGTTTCGTCTCCAAACTTAATCCGTCCGCGCACAAAGCGAATCTCATCTGCCTTCATCACGTAATCGTGCCAATACTTAGTATCAGTACGGGCTGGGATAAGCATAACAACTGTTGTGTTATCCTTCTGGCCTTCTTCATAAGCCTTCTTAACCCAATCTTTTAGATTACGTCCGTAAGGTGGGTTTAGAAATACACGGTTACCTGACCAGTCCTGTGAGAGAGAATCGTCTGATTCTGTGTAGTGCTTGGAGACCTTGTAGTTGTCGGGTGACGCAGCGGCATCCAAAGTGAAAGGACCAAAGATTCCGTCAAGCTTGTCAAAGAAAGATTGCGGTGTGGCCCAGTCATTAGACTTTGAGCTAAACATTAGTTTTTGTGTCGATTTATCCATCGGTACTCCCTTCGGGTCGGTTGTGGTTAGTGGGGCTGTTAGTGGGAAAATCATCAGGAGGGTTCTTCTTCACACTAAAAGACTTTGTTGGAATCTTAGAATAATTCTCAAGTTTATAAAAATAACAGGAGTTATCTGCTTTGTTGTATCCGACTAACCAGTCGATCCCATGTTCTGCATAGTCAAGAGAATTTCTAGTTTTTCCATTTTGGCTAACCACCTCACCTGAGCGGTCAACTACCTTAGTGATACTGTTGCCATTCATTGTCTTAACCTGAATCGTCTGAAACGATCCATTGATGTCCACTACTAAATCGTACACCGCGTCACGACTGATTGGCTCTAGTACGTGCCAGCCTCGTCTTACTATCTCCATGGATACTGCCATTTCGCTGAGATCTCCACTCTGATTTGATAAATGTCGATAGGTCATTTACTCACCTGTGCTCCCCAAGGCTCCATTGCCTCTGTTAGAAATTGAAATACCATCATCGTACAGGTCGTTATCTGGGTTCTCCATCGCTCGGAACGGCACGACCGGAATCATTACCAACTGAGCGATCTTGTCGCCGTGGAAGATGTCTTGGCTTTTCCAGCCGACATTGTGGAGATTGATAAAAACTTCTCCATCGTAACCAGAGTCGATTACGTGTGCGCCGACAACGAGGCCGCGCTTGGCAGCCACGCTGGAGCGGTTCATTACCTGTAGCATATACCCATGGGGCACACCGAACTTGAGACCAGTGGGAATTAGCACGGTGTGGTTGGGCGTTACTTCTACGCTCTGGCCGTAGCCACCCAAGTGTGCATAGATGTCTAGTCCTGCATCAGATGGGTTAGAGCGCGAGGGGGCTTTCACCCCCTCTTCTATCATGTGATATTCAATTATCACGCTTCCTCCACAGACTCGCCCGAAAGCATCTTGTAGTTATCGTAAACCTCATCGATGTTTACCTTGCCCTTGAACAGACGGAAAGCCTTCACAGCCGCACGAATCTCGTCGGTGTTAAGCCAGCCCTGCTCTCGGAACTCAGTGCGAAGCTCTCGCTTCTGCTCCTTGAACGGCTCCATAGCCTCTTCAATCGCGTTCAGTGAACGGAGATACTCCAGAACGTAACGCTTCTTCTCTTCAGTTGATGTAGCCATGATGTCCTCCTTGTGGCTGTTAGTAATATAATCAATTACGCTGCTGCTGTCAAGCACTTAGCGTCATTTTCTTTGAGCTTGAGCAATGCAAGCTCCTTGGCCTTGGCCTCGATCATAACATCGAGGTCGTAGCCATAGTCGTCAACGGGACCGTTGACAAAGTCTGAGTGTGCGTGTGGACGAATCTTGTCGTCGTTCTGCTCCACAGCACGAGACTCGGAGTAGTGAACTACCGGCTTGATGTCGCCCCAAGTTGAGATAGCCAATTCCAGAGCCTGCTGTTCTGTAAGGTCTCCTTGACAGAAAACATGGTGATGATAATCAAAAACAATAGGAATATCAGTGCGACTATACACCCCGTCATAAAGCTCTTGAGTTGAGTATAGGCTCGGTCTATCATCGTTCTCTACTGTTAGTCTGGATGTCACCGAGGCCGGAAGGCGCTCGAAATTCTTGACAAATGTATCTAGTGCGACGGGCTTGTTTCCGTATGCTGCACCGACATGAATGTTGATCTTAGCATAGTGATTGCGTGGAAGACCAAGCATGTCGAAGAACTCGCCGTGAATCTCCAAGTCGCGCTTGGTGTTCTGGAACACCTTCTCATTGGGAGAGGCAAGCTTGTTGAAAGGGCCGGGGTGTGATGTAAGTCGAATGCCGTGCTGGCGGGCATAGTTGCCGGCCTGCTCGCATGCCTCCCAGATAGCCTCGTAGTCTGGCATATCCTGTAGCTGATACTCCGACGCCCAAGGAAAGACGTTGGAGGACAGACGAAAGAACTTGATTCCGTGCTGGACGTTCCACTCAAGGATCTTCTGGAGATCGAGCACGTTGAGGAGGGACAAGGAGGACGCATACTCGATTCCTCTGTCCTGAAAGGTCTTCTTGATCATTGACCTGTTCGTAGTGATCCTGTCCTTAGCCTTGCCGCCAAAATCCTGCGGATTTGACAACTGCATATTGATACACGCATAACCATAATTCTTGCTCATCTGTCCTCCAACGATACTAATAATATAACCAATCAGGCGGCTACTGTCAAGGGGTTTTCTTCGTAAATCGAGTAAGGGTTATCAGAAAAATATATCTTCTCGATACCTGTGACGGGGGAGAACTCATCTTGTAGATGGTCTCGGAAGAAGCGCTCTCCATGAATACGGCGCTCGGTCGTGCCCCACACGTTTACTTCGCGCAGAACGTCCATCTTGTTAACAACAAGCCGGTTTACACCGTTGAGATGGATAGCCTTGCGGATCTGCTTTGGGTTTATCCAGTTACACTGCCTCACGCGGCCCGTAGTGGCTCCAAATTCTTTGCCGACCCTCTGTATCGTGTTAAAAACTTCGCCGTCTGGCTGGAAGCTACGGGCGCCTACATAGGTCTCGTAAGCCTTGATGATTCCCCAGACATTGCGGATAGAGCGAGGGCTGATTCCGTTCTGGATAGCGGCTGCTGTGCCGGTGTGGGATGAGGTGACATAGGGGTAGTCTCCCCAGTCAGGGTCAAGCCAGAAGCCCTGAGCGCCCTCCATTAAGATAACTGTATCTCCAGTCAACTCTTCGCAGATGTCTACGATAAATGGCTGCAATGCGGCGACAGCGCTTGCACGTAGGCCAACACGAGCGTACTTGTCACGATAAGCAGGGCCATTGCCCGTGCGAGTGGTCCCAAGGGCTTCCTCGTTGCTATCCTGCGCCTTGTGCAGGTCTGTGATAATATGGGCGTTGTTAGCAATCTTTAGATTGTCTCTCACATTGATTCCGTGAGACTCAAGATATTCTATTTCTTTGAAGAGCTTGATCGGGTCAACCACGCAACCGTTACCGATAATGGAAGGAACGTCAAAAAAGACACCAGCAGGAATATGATGAGTGACCAACTTGGTTCCATTGTGATAGATTGTATGTCCAGCATTACAGCCTCCGTTAAAGCGAACACAGTGTGTGTATTTCCCACTTTTAAGAAGGTGATGGGTTACCTTTCCTTTGCCCTCGTCCCCGTGCTGAAGACCTATAACGATGTCTGTAATCAAGATTCCTCCTTAGTTTTGAACTTGTACCAATACCTTAACATGGGTAGCGAACTAATGCAAGCAAAAACTGCTGTCCATTCGCCATGGCAGTTAAATAAATGTTCCACTGTACCTCCTAAATCTGGAAAATTTGCCTCAAAAAATTTTTGACGATCTTTGCTTTTTCACTTTCTGTCTCGCACTCAGAAAAAACATAATTGTAAGTATGTTTCTGCGCCCGTATCTCTTGATCTATTTGTTTTATCCTCGCCTTCATCCAACGAGTTTGTTGCTTATAGTTTTTTGGCATTCTTATGCCGAAGCGTTCTGACATATCAAGTAGGAGAAAGTAGTCGCCATTGTCAAGGGCCATCTTTGCGTCCTTGAACATACTTAACCTATCATCTTTCTCCTCTGCTGTCAAGCCCTCTGCCCGGTCAGGATGTAAATGCATTGCAAGCTTCTTGAATAAGTCTTTGAAAGCCTTGTGCATCTCGTCATTGTCGCGCTCCTCTACAAACATTTCTTCAACTGGTGGGGCATCTTCAGTAAAGTGGTTATTTGTAGATACAAGGCCGGGCGTTTGTTTTTTATTTTCTATCTTCTTGGTCTCGCTTGCAGCGTTAGCAGCAGCCTTGGCATCCTCTATACTTTTTTTGGTGTTCAGTTCAGCCAAGCTGATGTCATTCGCAGCACAGTAGTCCTCCATGTATCTTTGGAATTCAGATGCATGACCATCGCAAATTTCTTTGATAAGCTCAAGCTCTTCATGCTTATACTTTATTTCATTAAGAGAGCGCTTCCATTTTAATAAATCATTAACACGCATAGCAAAACCCCCACTCTAAATAGAGTGGGGGCCGCTGTGTTTACTTACCTTGACCGCGATAACGCTTCTTGTAGCCCTTATTTCCACCATGTGGACCCGGTTGCTTACGCTTTGTTAGCGCGCTCTTACCAATACTAGTCTTTTTCTTGACAGCCGATGACTGTTTGTTCTTTGGTGATGCCATGTTGTCTCCTTATGTTAGGCAAGTAGTCTAAAGTTTCTGTACACTGACCTAGTGGAGAAGCCCCACTTAGGGTCGTACTGAAGTCTAGACATGTACGGACGGTTGATGTGGATTCTGTCTTTCTTGGGGTCCACTCCCCAGCAGCGAATCTTCTCAGTCTCATTGTTGGAATCAATGACTTCAAGGATCCAATACTCTTTTCCTTTCTTTGTCTTCTTGGGGACAACCTTGCGCGGAATGAACCAGCAGATTTGTAGCCCCTCGTCAAACTCAGAGATAGGCGGAATAAATTTTTCTTTAAGCTTCTCGATGGTTTCCACAGAGATGACAAGGTTCATGGGGAACACACCAGTCAAGTCAGTCTTGAACTGGATGATCTCTTCCTCAGAGAAGTCTCCCTCTGGCCTGTAAATCTCTATGTTCTCGTGGAACTTCTTCTTTGTCTTTGGCCTGTCAACGACTGCTGCGGACCAGAAGTGCTTACGACCAGTGAACCGGTCATCGAGAAGGCAGTCCAAGGCACCTGCTCGACAGAGAGCATCAAGAGCCTTCTTGTTTAGCTTGGCGTACTTGATCTCCTCCTTGAACAGAAGGTCCTCAATATCTTCAAATGGTCTGTTCTCGAACACTTGAACCATCGCTGAGTCTCCAAAGCCCTTGATACTGGTCAGTGGCTGAATGAGCGTCTTGTTGTCAGCACCAATCTCCCAGACACGGCCAGAGGTGTTTACGTCCACTGGCTGGATGTGGTAGCCAAGAGACTTGGCAATGTTGATAGCGTTCTCCTTCTTGCTCTCTGGCTCTCTCGATAGGAAAGCAGAGACCCACTCGGCTTCGTAGTAAGTTAGAAGCCAAGCGCACTGATAAGAAATGAGAGAATAGGACACAGCGTGGGACTTGTTGAAGCCATAGCCAGAGAAGTATTCAAACTTCTCCCACAAAGCTTGTGCCTCGCTTGCAGCAATACCTTTCTCCACACAGCCGTCAATGAACTTCTTATGAATCGCATCCTTGACCTCAAAGCCCTTGCCGGTGCCCTTCTTAGTTAGAAGCTTACGAAGCAAGTTACCCTCGTCAAGAGTTAGATCCTTACCAAGTGCATGAGCAATCTTGGCGATTTGTTCCTGAAAGATCAAGAAACCAAACGTTTCTTCGGTGATCTTCTGCACCTCTGGTGTTAGATACTTGATGTACTGTGGGCTCTCCTTGGCATCAATGAAGTCCTCATGGACGTTAGCGGACAGAGGACCGGGGCGATAGATAGAAGTGATAGCAGAGATATCAATAATATTATTTGGCTTTGCTCTCTCGGCAAAGTTCTGTGCGCCGTCCTCAGTGAACTGGAAGGTACCAACAAAGTTGCCCTTGTGGAATACATTCTCGTAAACCTTGGCATCTTCCAAGTCAATCACATCTGGGTGAAGGTTCTTGTCATAGAAGTCCTTGACCTGTGCGAACGTGGGCTCATCAATTCCGTGGTGTCTCTTGAGAATCTGCTCGATAGCAGTCTCCATCATCGCGAGCGTGGACAGACCAAGGAGATCGAACTTGATAAAGCCCATTGGCTCCAAGTGTCGAACGTTCTGGCCTTCGGACCAAGGAGTCTGACGCACGCCCTTGGAGTTGATAAGCGGCATGTACTTGTCTAGATCCTCAGCAATCACTACACCACCAGCGTGGCGCGAGCAGGAGCGAACCTGACCGACCAGAGACTGGACGTGCGTCTTTACATCTGGATGGGCATCCAAGAAGTTCTTGAGAGAATCGGAGAACTCCATAACCTCTTGCCATGTTGGGTTGTACATACCAGCCTTGATGCCATGCTTCTGCTTTGCAAGTGGGGTGGCCTCCTTGATCATCGCGTTGGTGACCAAGTTGACCTCACCAAACGGGATGCCGTACAGCTTAGAAATATCTTTGATAAGAGACTTCAACTGAAGGGTGTTCCAGTTAGAGATAGGAGCAACACAATCCTCGCCCCATAGCTCGATGAGTCGGTCTTTGAGTTCCATGGGTCGCGAGATATCATAGTCGATATCTGGGTAGTCCTTGGCGTCTGACCGCAAGAAGCGAGAGAACAGAAGGTCATACTTGATAGGATCAACCTGCGTGATGCCAAGGCAGTAAGCGGCTAGGGAACCAGCAGCGGAGCCACGGCCGGGACCAGCAAGCATCATGGTATCTGTGACATCAACGATGGCCTTCATTGTCAAGAAGTACTTTGAGAAGCCACGATCATCAATAACCTTTAGCTCGCTCTTTAGTCGCTCAAGATAGCGCCTGTCATCTGCGAGGCCAAGCTTGTTCAGGCCCTCAATAGAAAACTTGATCAAAGCCTCGGTAGCGGTGTTGCCTGCTGGCACAACAAAAGACGGCAAGCGAACAGTGTTGTCCGGCAAGAAGTCATCGATACGCTCGAATGCGATTCGGTGTGTCTCTTCAATGCTGTCGAGGACCAAGTCGTCATCGTAAGTTGTGTTACACATATCAGAATAGTGCTTGTAGCTCTCCCACATCTCGTCACCGTTCTTGGGATAAAGCTCGTAGCCAATCTCTTCTACGGAGATGGGTAGCTCACTTTCCGAGTCTGCCCACTGTGGGCGGCCCTTACCAAGCCAGCCAAGACGCTTGTATAGTTCGCGGTCTTTCCAAGCCTCGCGGTTTGGGTAGTGCGAGTCTGCGGTAGAGATTAGCTTGACACCGAACTCATCGCAAACCTGAATCACAAACTTGTTGAGTTCATGCTGCTCGGGCACGTTGTTCCACTGAATCTCTCCATGCCAACGATCGCCAAAGACATCGACCATCCTTCTGGTGGTTTCGCGCATGGCTTCAAGGACAGCCTCTGGTCCTTCGTCTCTGTTCTCCCAGTAATTGCCGGCGTACACACCACCAAGACAAGCAGAAGAGGCGATGATACCTTCGCCATGCTCCTTGAGCATCTTGTAGTCCATGCGAGGATAGCGGTAGAAGTTCTCGTCTTTGTAGCTCTCGGACACAAGCTTGAAAAGATTGTTGAGTCCCTTCTGGTTCTGTGCTAGAAGCACGAGATGGCGGCGGCGGCGTAGAATGCTGTTGCTCTTACCCTTGCTCGCGCCTTCGTCTTCGACAGTAGCACCTGATGCACCGGCCTTCTTGGCTGCGCGTGCCTTCTTCTTATCGAGCATTGCCTGCTCGTATTCTTCTTTCCATTCCTCGATTGAAGGAACGAAGTAAGCCTCGCAGCCAAAGATTGGCTTGAAGTTCTTGCCCTCGGCCTTCATCTTCCTTGCGTGCAGAACCTGATAGGATAGTCCGTTCATGTTTCCATGGTCTGTCAGAGCTAGTGCGTCTGAACCATTGGAATAAGCGAACTCCATGTGCTCCTGCGGAAAGCCAAGCCCATCAAAGATAGACCCGGCTACGCTGTGGGCGTGCAACCCAACAAATTTAATTTTACTATTCTTTCTCTCCATTCTTATGCCTCCGATATTATTTCAAGATTGTGGGAATATTCATGTGCAAGGCCAGTCTGCTTGTTATACCAGATTGGCTTTGTCCATCTTACGATAATTTGATTTTGACTCCAGCCAGCTTCTGTATGTGTGACAACACCAATACCACTGTCCATCTTGATGTGTCTCACCAAGTCGCCGACTTTCATTCCTGCTCCTGACATAATCTATTCAGTTTGTGAGGCTTTGTCAAGCGCCAATTGGGGGAGTTCACGATATTTTCTGACGCGAGGTAGTCCCTGTAGCCTTCCCATCCACGCATATCGTAATACCAATCTAGGTTTTCTTTGAATGCGTTTTCTTCTACGACCTTGTCAAAAACAATTGACAAGTCAAAGTCTCGGGCTGACCAGCGTTCTTTCAGAGGCAGCTTGACGAGATCCTCATAGGTCTGGCCCTCTTTCAACGGTGCATATTCCTTGGTTGTGGTGGCGTTCACATGGCGGCGGCACTGGATAAAGTCCTCGCCTCGCATAGCGAATGGTATAGGTAGGTTATCTTTTACCGTCTTGCCATCATGAGAAAAGAAAAAGTTTCTTGTTGTGTTGAAGATATCTTTCCTATGTTCTCGCAGTGACCAGAAGTCATACATTCCATGTGGGAATGAAACAAAGTACTTTTTGGGTATGGCCCACTTGGAGATCCTAACCGAAGTCCACCAAGCCGAGTGCATACCAAAGAGGGCAGACCATCCGTAACTATCACGACGGTCACGGTCTTTTGGAAGAATGGGCACATAGTAGATTGGGATATGGATCCTGCGCTGAACCACCTTGTTGTCGCGGTAGTTGTCCCAGAAGTAGACAGGGTCGTAGACCCACTCACCAACGTGCCTCTTCACCATCGGGGCCAGATCATCGTTGGCCACAATCCAGATTGTAGAGCAGCCAGCTAGCGCGCACTCAAAGACTGACTTCTGAATTAGGGTGAAGTCGTCTTGGACTGGTAGCATGAATGAATCGTAAGGAAGGCTGAAGTTGTCCTTGTGATTTGCTAATGGGATTATGCCTGCTAGATGCTTTGCCATAGTGGTTCTATTATTCTTTTGTTTGTTCTCGCTATCTCAGGGAGTCTCTCGATGAGCCTTTCTTCAGGTATCTTCGGAGCTTTGATTGTATCTGTTTCAATCCATAGTGGAGGAGAAAGCAGAAATTTCTTGCGATCGATCGTTTCAGTTTTGAAACTGCGATATCGTGGTCGTCCGTCTTCTTGGTATCCATTCTTTGGTCCCCTGAGTCCTAAATCCTTCATTGTTTCTAGCGTTGTGAGGCGGGCCATGGTCTCTGAAAAATCAAAGTCATCCAACTGGTCCACTGATAAAATTGAGATAGCACAGGCATCTTTTATGGCTGTCTTGCCATCAACTCTGGGAGTTGGATAGAACCATATTGAATCGCAGAAGTCGTCCCCAGTTGTGATAAGGTCGTACTTGTGCTTGCCGCCTCGCATGAATGCTATTCTGTCATACACTTTGTACTGTGCTTCTCCTTCTTCGGTTGCGAGCAGGTTGTACCTGCCGGCGTCATCGAAGTAATGGCAGACATCGAAGTCTACTGATCTTAACTTAGCATATTCTGAGTAGCCTGTCAAGCAGTCATCGTCAAGACGAAGTGAATCGCACATGTCTGAGAATGGAGCGAGTCCCTTGAGGCCGAGAACAAACAAGAGATGTTCCCAAAGGTGTATCTTGTAGTCTCCGGTTTGGTGTTGTCCCTCGGGCGTCTCCCAGAACCTTAATGTATTTTCTAGGCCGAACGACGACAGGTCAACAGATGGAGAAAACAACTCAAAAGGCTTCGGCTTGTCCGGTTTCGTGAAGAACACCGGTAGCTCATGCAACGACGCATAGAGCAGAGCACGAAGAGATGAGCCAACTACAATCTGTTCGTAGTGGGGATTCAACTATCCCCCTTCATCTCCTGCATGACTTCCCTCGCCAGACGAGAAATTAAAAACTTTGTGTTGTTTTGCATTTTCTCTTTTGTCTCAAGACCCTCTGCAAACTTGATAGGTCGCTTTGACTTACCCACGCGAGTCATGAACTCACCTTCTTGGCCGCCAATGAACGAGCCGGTCTCCTCTTCGTTGCCGTATCCGGGGAACTCTGCCTTGTTCGTTCCAACAAGTATGGACTCCTCGCCACCACGGGGAACAAACAAGAACGAGTCTTGGCAATAATGCTCTGATAGTCCTCGCATGTCGGCCTTGAAGTTTGGATTGTCTGTGAGATTCACAACAAAGAACGAGTCTTCCTTGACTTCCTTTGCTGCATCTGTGCCAAAGTCTTCTATGTATGTGCCGTCAACAGAAGTGACGCCATAACCCTTGTTCAAGAGGACCGCTTTCATTTGCTTGTTGCGCTTGTAGTTTTCTTCTGTCTTGCTGTGGTCCTGCATGCACTTTGTTACGTCTCCCGTGTTGTCCCTGAAGGCCGTAATGAAAGCCGTGTCGTGATTCATGATGTGCTCATAGGTACGACTTATAGAGCTTTCCGTTAGAAATCTTTTCCATTCGTTTAGTAATTTATCCATTTATGTCTCCCGCTATAATTAGTCACCTTCCTTCATGATACCGATTATTTCATCTTCAAGGTCTTCGATCTTTTTACAAAGCTCTCCGTAAGTGCGTAAGTCGCCACTTCTCTGCGCCGTCATTGCTTTCTCTCTCAATGACGCTGCCTCTTTCCGTTTCTTGTCTATGGGTCTAATGCCCAAAAGTTTTTTAATCCAATTCATTTTATATCTCCTAGTCTTGAAAGGCACCAAAAAAAAGTCACCATGCAAAATGTAAATAATCCTGCGATGGGGTAGGCTATTTGCCAGTATTCAATCATTCTTCGTTCTCTCCCACAACAACAGGATAAAGTTCATCACCTTTAAGGACCCAATGTCGTATAGCAACAATTGTGTTTTCCCCAAACACATTCAAATCTGCCAAAGGTTCTTGTAGATAATCAGGCATCGAACGCCACGACATAGTGCCAATGGTAGCAAAAAGAGAACTTGGGTCTTTGTCTCCTAACATCTCTACATCTTGAGGCGTCAGTAAGACATTCATTAATTCTGCTGCGTGATGAGGGCATTCGTAATCCATCTCTTTGTCACTAAAAGAAACAAATTGATTGTAAAGTGTGGTTCCAACAAGGGAACCTTCGCTTGGCTTGGATTCAATCCAAAATGGTCCTTTGATTTTCAT
>CEWG01227645.1_pt1 | contig 16825 bp, 16 predicted proteins | sample 361411 | NCBI WGS metagenome assembly CEWG01 (sample SAMEA2622173, study PRJEB7988) | marine metagenome | biome: marine biome (ENVO:00000447); feature: surface water layer (ENVO:00002042); material: "saline water (ENVO:00002010), including plankton (ENVO:xxxxxxxx)" | depth 5 m | reverse complement strand
AGTCACAGGTTCAAATCCTGTAGCGCCCACAAGGGTTTTTCAAAAATGCCTATTGATTAAATTCTTTCTTCTAAAAACTTTTTAAGAAATTTGGGCTTTCTTTTTTTAAACTGATTAAAAATTTGTTGTGGAAATATTGTTTTTGCAAGTAGCTTTACTGCTTTGTAAATTTTGAATCTTGGAGAATCAACTCTAAATATTTTAAAAGTATAAAACAATATTCTCTTTAAAAATACTTCTATTGTGTTTAAATTTTTTTTCTTAAGAATTTTATTTAAATCAGAAAATACAACGCTTTCTAAAAATCTTGGATAACCATAATGATTATCAAGTCTACAGCGGTAATGATAATTTGTTTTGTCAATAACATTGTTGTAAAAATTATTTTCAATATCTTGTCTTCTACCATTAGTGAATGGAATATTGTTTTCTCCTAGTAATTTTCCGAGTGATACATCCTCCCATTCGTTATGATCCCATTGTTCTTTCTTTTTTAAAATAAGTTGTACCGTTTTTTTATTTAATATAATTCCTGCACCACTCAAAAAATTTATTTTTTCATCAGATTCTTTATAATCCCTTACTAACGGGATGCCGCAATAGACATACTCTTTTTCTATTAAATTAGCTAATATATAATTCTTAAGCTCCATTGTATTAACAAAAGAGCTGGTATTTGTTCTGAAGATAAAATCGTAATCAATATTATTAGTACACCAATTTAAAGCTAATAAAAGTTTGAGTCCTAAGTTTTTAGTTGAAGTATCAGTCTCTACAAATAAAGTATCTTCAACTATTTTTTCATCTTCACCACTTTCATAAAAAATAATTCTGAAGTTATCTGAAAGACTAGAACCCCATGTTTTTTTTATTGTTTTTTTATTTCTTCTTGATGGATATGTACTTGAGCTTAAAACAAGTAATAAAATTTTTATGTTAGATGATTTTTTCATTTTTATATCATTAGTTCTAAAAATTATAAATTTTTCTTTTATGAAATAGAATTCCATAAATGAAATTTGTTTGTGGATAAATAAATTTTTTAAAGTTATTAGTAAAAAAATACTTGTATAGCAATAAAGTTAGGACTGCTTGGTCTTGTCTATGGTTATCCCTACTTGAATCTTTAGGAGATATACAATCTTGAATTTGTGAAAATTTACACCACAGTTCTGAAATATTTTTTGCTTTTTTTGAATTGTAGTCAAAACCAATAAGACCACTAGCGTAATTGTTACTGCTCAAATATTTCCTGTTTATGCCAATATATTCAATAGTTCTAGGGTGTGTCCAATCTTTAATTGTATTACTACTTGTCGGAACTACTAACCCAGATGCTGTTAGAGCTATCTTTAAAAATATTACCTTTTTAGTTACCAAATTTCCCGCATCTAACCAAACTACTTTTGATTTATGCTGATTCATTACTTTATCGACAATAATTGGTTTCCATGCATAGTTTCCCAATTTATCATCGAAATACTCTCCAATAAATTTTGGATACTGGTTAAATTGAAATTTTATTATTTCAAAGTTTTCAAAATTATTTTTTAGATATTTTAATTGGTTTTCGGTGAGACCTATATCATAAACTATTAATTTATTGCTTAAATATTTGTTATAACTTTTTAATAAACTTTCTAACTGATTAAAGTAATTTTTCTCCGCTGCTGTAACAAAAATTATGTTGTTATCAAAAGGTTTTTTATAAATAAATAAATTGTAAATTAAATATATAAAAATTATCAATAAATCACAAGAAAAACGTATAACACGTTTACTAAAGGCTATTAAGACCTTCGCCCATGTTTTTAACTTAATCATTTAAAATTTCAATATTTACTTGATTTAAACAGCAGCAATGAATTAAATAAATATAAAATCAATTTCCAACCATCTCTAAACCTTGAAATATTAGTTTTTCCATATGTACGACTTCTATAGTGGACTGGATATTCTAGTATTTTTGCTCCGGAATATGCGCTGGAAAATATTAAATCAAAATCGCAGAAAGGATCTGCAATTATAAGCCTCTTCTGCCATGAATATAAAGATTCTATTCTTGATCTTTTGAACAATTTTGTACCGCAAAGTGTATCTGAAAGATTTATTCCAATTAATTTTGAAATCACATACTGAAAACTTCTATTTCCTATTTTATTTATATACCTCATTGCACTATCTTCCATTGGGTACATGAGTCTTGTACCGTTTACAAAGTCGCAATTCGTATTTTCTAATACTTCAAAGAAATTTATTAGCTCTTCAGGATCAACACTAATGTCTGCATCTAGAATTGCTATTGTTTCATACTTAGATTTACTTATTGCCTCCCAGACGGCATTGGCCTTACCATTACCCGATTGTTCAAAAACTAAAATTTCTAAATTATTATTTTCAAGTTTAATAGTTTCTGCAACTTCAAGAGTATTATCTTTTGAAGGGCCGCAAGCAATAATTATTTCATATTTATTAGAAAATGTAGGAATTCTCTTAATTAATTCTCTTAAATTTCCTGATTCATTTTTTGCAGGAACAATAATTGACTTTGTATAGTCTTTAACAACTTCATTTTTAAGTTGATAAAGAAAATAAGTTTTTATACCTAAATTAAAATATCCTAAAAATATTTCTAAAAAAATATTTAATAATCTGCCAAGACCAAACACATTAAATGGAAAAATTTGCCTATTGTAACTTTGTAGTTTTTCAAAATTTAAGGAGTAAAAAATATTTGAAATTTTGCTTGGTTTTATGTATGAATTAATTTGTGATTTTCTTTTAAGCCCGATGATTTCTAAAGTTTTAAATAATATATTCCACTTGGGGTTTATAGAAGTTAACAATATTTTTCCTTCTTCCTCAAGAAAGTTTTTAAAAAGTTTAACAAATTGGTATATATCTGAAGAAACTTCAAATATGTCTGTAACAACAATGAAGTCATACTTTTTATTATCTTGATTTAGTGCCTGAGTTTCAAAATCTTCGGTTGAATCAATGACAAGAGTGTCATAATTACCTTGATTGTATTTATTTTCACTTAAATTAGAAGTTATATGAAGCACTGAGTTGTTTGGCATAATATATTTGTTTATTTCACTAAAGTGATTTTTATAAAAATGTTTTCTTGATAATTTAAGCATAAAATTTTTGAATCATTTTTATTATACACATAAGGAAAGTGTTGTTAGGGAGAATATTCTGTAGAGTTTCTATCTTTCTTTAGTTAACTGGTTAAGGAAATCATAAAGTACTTCCAATTTATAATTTTCAAAAATAGTATTTTTTGCATTTTTTGATATTTTTTTAATTTTAGAATCATTATTAAATATTTCATTAATTTTTTGTGCCCAAGTCTTGTAATCAAAATCGTTAATGTAAATTATATTTTCATTATCTAAAAATATATCTTCTTGCCAAAAACCTTTCGTTTTAGTAATCATTACAGGTATTCCTAAAGACATAGATTGAAGTGCAACGCTTTGACCAGATGGTTGAAAACTTTCTTTTAATGGGATAATTGAAAGCTTTGATTTTAAGTAAAGATCTTTTAAATCTGAATCAGAAATTTCTTCACTTCCCCAAAAACCATTATGAATTTTTACATTAGGTAAATCTATTTTTTTAAATATTTCATTAGAAGATACAACAATAAAATTATATTGTTGTAAATTTTGAGCGAGCTTTAGAAGTAATTCAAAATCTCTATTTCCATCATTTCCAACAAATATTATATTTTTATTTTTTGTAATATCTTTATTGTTTTTGTCTGTCCAAAATTCTGTATCTATGCAGAAGGGTAAAAACTTAAACTTTTCTGAATATCTTTTATGAGTATTTTTTGCTTTTTCAAGTTCTGCATTGCCTAGAAAAAAAATATGATTAGTGTTCAAAACTAACAATCTAATAAAAAACATATGTAAAAACTTTAATTTTTTAAATTTAATCTTTTTACTGTAAAGACCCATTACAAACATTGAAATTTTAATGCGTTTAAAAATTCTTCCAATGGTAATTAAAAAAAGTGAGGAAAACCCCACCCCTTCATTGACTAAAAACAAATAATCTGTTTTTTTAATTTTTTTAAAATTTTTTAAATTTGTTAATTTAGATGAATAGAAGGGTAAGCTTAAAAATTTATTCATAGCTTTATCAAAAATTATCAGTAGTGAGTTAATTAATGATTTACTTTGACTAAATTCAATGACTTCAATGTTGTGATTTTTATTGTCAAAATTGTGTAGTCCATAATAAAAATCTTTTGCATAACTTTCTTTGTTATGAAAATTTTTTTTCCGATTTTGACTAAATATATAAGTAATATTTTTCATTTGATATAACTTATTTTAATTAACTTACGATAACTGTCTTTAAACAAAAAATAAATTAATTATTTTAAGAGATTTTTATTTATTTAATTTAATCTTGTAGAAATGAGAGTTTATAAAAATACATATAGCATTAATAAAATCAAAGATGATAGATTCTTGGCCTATACACACCTGGGCTTGGGTGATCATATTGTTTGCAATGGTTTACTTAATCACTTCTCAGAGTCTTTCAGCAAAATATACTTACCTGTTAAATCAAGAGATTTAAATAATCTTAATTATTTGTACAAAGATAATAATAAAATAGAAATATTTAAAATAGAGCACGAAACTGAAGTTAAAGATATCAACAATTTCGCAAAAAAAGAAAATTTAACCATTTTAAAAGTGGGTTTTAAAAAAAGAAAGCCCCCTTTTAATCTGTCTTTCTATGAACAATTTGATTTACCATATAGTCATTCATTGAATAAATTTATAATTAATAGAGACAAAGATAAAGAAGCAAGTCTATTTAAACATTTAAAAAATACTTATAACGTCAAAGGCCCTTATCAAGTTGTGCACAATCAAAGTTCTTACGGAAAAGTTGACCTTCAAAGTAATAAAGATTTACCAAAAATATTTATAGAAAAAGAGACCGATTTGCATAAAAATATTTTTTTGTATTTAAAAGTAATTGAAAATGCAGAAGAAATTCATTGTTTAGACAGTAGCTTCTTACATTTAGTTGAAAGAGTAAATACAAATGCTGATCTTTTTTTTCATAATATAAAAAAAGATGGCCAAAAAGGAGCCGCGGTTCATTTGATTAAAAATTGGCGAATTGTTAATTACTTCAATTAGATTTATGTCATTATTAATATCAATAAAGTACTTAAAAAATTATCAAGGGATTGATCTATGAAAGTTAATATACCTGTTTCTTTAGGAGAATTGCTTGATAAAATTTCAATTCTAGAAATAAAAAATCAAAAAATACTTAGTGAGTCTAAATTAAAAAACATTAAGAAAGAATTAACTGGATTAAGAAATGTTTTAGGAAAATTAAATATTAATTTATCCGAAACAGATGACTTATATAAAGATCTTTACAAAATAAATTTAGCATTATGGGAAATTGAAGACTCAATAAGAGTGCTTGAAAAAAATGGAGATTTTGGTGAACAATTTATTGAATTGGCTAGATCAGTCTATATTACAAACGATAAAAGATTTAAAGTTAAAAATGAAATAAATCAACTTTTTAACTCTGAATTTGTTGAAGAAAAATCATACGAAGATTACTAGTATTGATTTAATTGAAAGTAGCCGTATTTTTTACTTGGGATTATTCACTTACAACATGGCATGAATCTGGAACTATAGCCAGAGAATTAAAATTTTTTAAAAATATAACAAAAAACAAAGATACATCTTTTACTTTCTTTACTTATGGAGATAGTTCAGATATTAAATTAGCTAGTGAACATAATTTGTACGAAGTTCATCCTATTTACACCACTTCAAAGTATCTAAAAAATAAACTATTTAGAATTCTTTTATCATTTTTAATACCATTTAGGATTAGAAACGAAATTAAGAATACCGATATAGTTTTTCAAAACCAATTACTAGGTTGTTGGATACCGATTTTAATTAAAAAAATATACAAAAAACCCTTAATTATCAGGACTGGTTATGATATGTTAGATTTTGCAAAAAAAGAAAAAAAATCATCGCAAATTGTATTTTTGTATAAAATATTAACAAACTTTGCTGTTAAAAATTGTGATTACTTCACAGTCACAAGTAGAAGCGATTTAAAAAGATTTAAAATCAATTATCCAAAATACGAGCATAAATTTTTATTAAGACCAAACTGGGTTAAGTTAGAGCAATTAAACGAATTTACCAGCCGACATTCTAATAAAGTGCTAGCTGTGGGAAGACTTGTTTATCAAAAAAATTTCAGTTTTTTAATTTCAGAATTTAAAAATTCCAAAAATAATTTAGAAATAGATGTTGTAGGTAGCGGACCTGATAAAGAAAAATTGATTGCGCAAGCAAAAAAACATAACGTAAGTATAAATTTTTTAGGAAATTTAAATAACAACGAACTTCTAAAGCTTTATCAAGATTATAAGTTTTTTATTTCAACTTCTTTATTTGAGGGAAACCCTAAATCTTTGTTAGAAGCTATGGGGTCAGGATGTGTAGTTTTTGCATCAAACATAAATAATCACAGTGAAATAATTACTGATAATGTAAACGGTTTTCTTTTTGAAATTAAAGATAACCATTTATTAAGAAAATTTGAGTTAATTTCAAAAGATGATGAAATTTTATCAAAAATTAGTACAGACGCTTATAAATTTATAAGTGACGTTTTTTCTTTAAATAAATCGGTAGATTTATTTTATAAAGACTTTGATAAAACTCTTTCTAAGTAGTGTTCTAATACAAATAATTTCCAAATTCTTTGACCATTGATTCTAGATTTATTAATACTCAGTAAATTTATAACTTTATTATTTAACTGATTTATTACATGGCCGTTTAAAATTTTATCAGTTATATAGTTTAAATTACTAAAAACCCACCCTTCAACATCAAATATAAAACCTTGTTTTTTTCTAAATATAAATTCCTCACTAAAGTCACTTGTTAAGTAATCTTTCAAAATTTCTTTAGAATTTCTAGGGTTAAGGTATGTTGTATTTTTTGACATAATAAATTCTATCAATTTGTGATCTACAAATGGGGACCTCACTTCTAGAGAGTTTGCCATCGATGCCCTGTCAATTTTAAACATCATCATTTCTGGTAAGAAAAGTTTGTAATCTGCAATAAGTAAATTCTTGTAAAAATTAGTATTTTTGTAATCTAATCCCTCTGCAAAAGTGTTACTTTCTGAACTTACATTTAATAATTTTATTAACTTTTTATCCTCTAAGAAAGACCTATATTTTATTTCAAGATTACTGGAGTTTGAAAGAAGCTTGTTTCCCGTTCCCAAAATCGCAGGATACAAATTATATGCTTTTGAAATTAAATTTCTAAAGAATCCAGTTTTTTGTATACTTCTCATCGTTCTTTCATAACCACCTAATAATTCATCTCCTCCATCGCCAGATATGGCGACTTTATAATATTGTGATATCTCTTTGCTTAAGATATATGTTGGAACTATAGAGGGATCGCTATAAGGTTCGTCGAGTGAGTTTAATGCTTGATTAATTTCATCAATTGAAATATCTGTAGAGACTGTAGTGGATTTATGTTCTAAATTATATTTTTTTACAACCTCTTTAATATAAATGCTTTCGTCATATTTATTTTCTTTTATATAAATTGAAAAAGAGTTAACTTTCTTTTCTTTATCAACCAAATTTTTAACTATTGAAGTAGAATCAATTCCTCCAGACAAAAAATTAGCAATAGGGACATCAGCATTTGCTCTTAAATTTACCGATTCTGAAAAAATATCAAAAAATTCTTCATTACTAAAAGGTTTGTTGTCTAAAAAATTTTCTGCATTCCAATAATTTAATTTAGTTGCTGAAAAATTATTTTTTTGTAAATCAACTTTAAGTATTTCTGATGGCATTAGTTTATAAATGTTTTTAAATAATGTGAAAGGTGAAGAAATTATTCCATAATCTAGATAACTATATAATTGATTTTCATCAATTTTATATTCTTTTATAATTTTTAATAAAGACAATAAGCTCGAACCAAAATGAATATTTTTATTATCAAAAAAATAATACAAAGGCTTTTGCCCCAATCTATCTCTTATAAGAGATAGTTCAGATTTTCTTTCGTCAAAAAATGCAATAGCAAATTGACCCCTGAGTTTATCTATAAATTTAATTCCATAATAAGACAAGCCAACCAAGAGTGTTTCTGTATCTGAATGTGATGTGTAAAATTTAAGACCCTTATTTTGTAAATCTTTTCTTAATTCTGCGTGATTGTAAATCTCACCGTTAAACATAACCATAGTATTAAATTCTTTTGAATACATTGGCTGATTCGCTTCTGCTGATAGGTCAAGAATAGAGAGCCTATTAAAACAAAAATTTAGATGATAACCATCATAGCTTCGTTCAATAAAACATTTTGCGTCGGGTCCTCTGCATTCGATAAATTTATTAGCTTCATCAATTAAAGAAATATCAATAGGTTGAACTGAGACAGAACCTGTGAATCCACACATTCTTTAATTATATTCATAGGAATAAATATTATTGTTGTTAAATTAACATTATGAAAGAAAATATTAATTTTCTGTATTGTTTTGACACAAACTACAATACCCAGGCATTTACCTCTATGATTTCTTTACTCAGCAACACTTCAAGAAAAATTAATATTTATGTAATTCATAATGAAGAAAATTTTAAATCTAAAGTTCCTACTCAAATTCTTAAACATAAAAATTTAGTTTTATTTGAGTCTTATAAGTTTAAAAACTATGAATATGACTTTCCGAATGTAAAAAATGTTCATATAAGTGTTGCCACTTATTTTCGACTTTTTATAAAGAATTACTTGCCTGAAAAAGAGAAATTTTTTGTTTTCTTAGATCCGGATGTTGTTTGTATTAAAGATCCGATAGAAGAAATAGATAATACAATTAAAAATATGAACGATACAGAATTCACAATATCAGCAAATACGGAACATAATTTTGGTGTAGAAAGACTAAATGTGTCTGGGAGATACTTCAATGCTGGTGTAATGGTAATTGATTTTGCTAAATGGCAACGTAATAATTATCACGAAAAATTAATTAAAAAATTAATAGACTTAAAAAACGATATAGTTGAATGGGATCAAGATGTAATCAATTCAATGCTAAACGGAAGATATTTAGAACTTAATGAAGTATTGAACTTTAAAGCTGCCACAAAAGTTGATAAAGCTTATAAAAGTAAAGTATTATTCATACATTATATGGGCAGCCATAAACCGTGGTTAACAAGCGGTATTTTTCAAAAAGATTCAAATTATTACCATCAAAATTTTAGAAAAATTGCAAAAAAAAATTTTCACATAGAGCACAAATGGAGAGTTAGGTCTATGATTGATTTTTTTGTAGCTATATTAACTCTAAGAATTTTTAGAATAAATAAAACTTTTGTATTCATTTTTGAGTTTGTAAAATCTTTTATAAAGAATAAAAATTAAGACACTTATAATATAAACATTGATTATTTGCTAAAGGAGTTTTCTTGAAGGTCTTAGTATTAGGTAGTAGAGGGATGGTAGGGTCATCTGTTTCAACAATACTTAAGAAAAATAAAAATATAAATTTATTTGAATCAACAAGACAGGACACAAACCTATTTTCTTTGACTGAAACAAAAAAATTAGTCAATGACTTTAAGCCAGATATTATCGTTAATTCAGCTGCTAAGGTAGGCGGTATTCTTGCAAACGATCTTCAAAGAACAGAATTTATACTGAACAATCTAAAAATAAATATCAATATTATTGAAAGCCTTATAAAATTTCCAGAAATAAAGTTAATAAATTTAGGCAGTAGTTGCATATATCCTCTTGGAGCTGAAGTGCCAATTTCAGAGTCTAGTTTATTAACTGGAAAGCTCGAGCCAACCAACTCTCCATATGCTATGGCGAAATTAACAGCCATAGAAATGGGGGATGCAATTTCAAAACAATATGGTCATGAAGTTATAGATTTGATGCCGACAAACCTTTATGGTCCAAATGATAATTTTTCAGAAAACGAAAGCCATGTAATACCAGGTTTAATATCAAGAATGCATCGAGCCAAAACAGAAAACAAAGAAGAATTTAAAGTATGGGGCACTGGAACGCCACTTAGAGAATTTTTGTTCGTAGATGATTTAGCTAAAGCAATTGAGTTCATGATTTTAGAAAATGTTAAGCCAGATCTTTATAACATTGGAAGTAATGAAGAAATTTCTATAAAAGCTTTGGTTGAAAAAATTAAAAACGTAATTGAATATTCAGGTGAAATTATTTTTGATGATACAAAACCTGATGGAAATCCTAGGAAACTTCTTGACTCAACTAAAGTTAATGCCCTTGGATGGAAACCATCAATTGGCTTAGAACAAGGTTTAAAAATAACATATAAGTGGTTTTTAGATAATAAAAATTAGGTTGCATACTCCCATGTAGGGGTCATTAAATTATTATCAATTAAAACTTTTTCTTTATTTGCTAAATCTAAATCGTTATCAACCATTTTCTTAACTAATTCATTGAAACTTGTTTTTGGTTCCCAGCCTAATATACTCTTGGCTTTAGAAGCATCCCCCAATAAATGATGGACCTCATTGGGTCTTGAGTATTTTTCTGATGTCAAAACAAAATCTTTCCAATTAAGGCCCACATGATTAAATGCTTTTTCAGCAAATTCTTTTACGGAGTGTGTTTCACCTGTAGCTAAAACCCAATCATCAGGAGAATCATTTTGCATCATTGCGTACATCCCTTCTGTATAATCACCAGCAAAACCCCAATCTCTTGAAGCATCTAGGTTTCCTAATGTAAGATTTGTTTGTAAATTGTGATAAATTCTTCCAACCGCCCTAGTAATTTTTCGTGTTACAAAAGTTTCCCCCCTATGAGGAGACTCATGATTGAAGAGGATTCCATTTACAGCAAATATACCATAAGACTCTCTGTAAACTTTAGTTATATTGTGAGCAAAAACTTTACCAGCTGCATACGGACTTTTTGGTTCAAATAAAGATTCTTCATTTAGAACAACTTTTTCTGCACCGCCAAACATTTCAGATGAAGACGCTTGATAAAACTTAATATCTTTTTCTATATTTCTTATAGACTCTAAAATCGTAATTGGACCAACTGTAGAAGTAAAAGTTGAATACATTGGGTTTTTAAAAGAGACTGCTACGTGAGACTGAGCTGCTAAATTATATATTTCATCAGGTAAAATTTTATTTATCAAATTAGTAAGTGATGATGAGTCAATTAAATCGGAATAATATAGCTGTATTTTGCCCTCATCTCTGTACTCAGAAATCAATGGATCAATTCTGTTTGTATTTATATTGGATGCCCTTCTTATCAGGCCATGCACTTCGTAGCCTTTCTCAAGAAGTTGCCTTGATAAGTAGTATCCGTCTTGCCCTGTTATACCTGTTATAAGTGCTTTCATATTCTTATCTTTTTTTAAATTTTACACTTGTAAAAAAACTAGTTACAAAAAAGTAAAACACTATTGCAAAATAAGGATTTTCCATTGACCCATCAAACATAGATATAAATACAAGGGGCAGAAAAAAGATTAAAAATTCAAAGTTAGTGTAGTTTATTTTTGGAATTTTCAACATATTGTAGAAAAAATATAAAATCAACAAAAGACCAAAAATACCACCTCTTATAAAAACATTTAGAAAATAATTGTGAGAATTTTCATTTAGACCATCTACACCAGAATAAATAAAATTATCAAATACAGGAGGCTTGCTATGAAACCCTTGTCCAAATAAAATTTGATTATTTTGCTTCGCAAATATTATGATTTCTTGCCAGAGCTGTAATCGCCAATTTAAGTTCCCATCAGCAGAAAAAAGCCTGCCATCATAAATATAGAGTAAAGCAACATCCCCATCATAAGTATTTGAAACTATATATTTATGTTTAAATACCTGAGCAACAGCCTCGGGTGTTTCTTGAAACTTAAAACTATTATCTACTAAAAAATGAGAAGTAGTTACAAATAAGATTAGTGAAATTAAAAATACAATAATTGATCTTCTTTTATTTTCAAAAAAATATTCCTTTTTTCTATATAACATTAATGCAATGTATATAAACAAGGCAATCGCAGCAGACCTGCTTTTAAAAAAAATAAGAGGTATGTATATAGATGAAGTGAGCGCAAATAAATCAACCAAAGGGCCTTTTTCAATATATTTATTTGCAAAAAATGTAACAACTATAAAAAAGATAGCTATCTCTGCACCTTTTAAAAATTGAGTCTTATCAGAATATACGTTAAAAAATTGAGTTAAAAAATCTGGATAATAAATAACATTAAATATAAATTGAATAATTAAACCCAAGTAGCCTAAATAAAAAAAGTTTTTTGTTATTTCTATATTTTTAAAAACTATATATCCAAAAAAAATAAATGAAATATACCAAATATACACGCTTGACTTATAAAGATACAAATCTAAAAAATTTGCAGAATTAATAATATTAGAAATAATGAAATAAAACACCAAAACTAAATAACTGTTAATAAATCTGGAACCTAAATTCTCTTTGAAAAATTTATATTTGTAAGTTAAAAAAAATATTAGAAATATAGAGAATCCAGTTAATACTTCAGCTAATCGGAATCCTAATATATACAAACCAAGTAATGATCGGCCGTTTATTAAAATTACTAAAATAGAAACAAAAAGACTATTTAACATAAAATATCTGTATTTATTAATTAAATTAAGTGACATTCCTGATAGTATACTTTGTCCTACCAAGTAATTTTTTTAAAGAAAAATATTTATTATATGTATACCTTAAAAATTTGTTTGAGACATATCGGAACAAAATATTTACTTTAGATTTTAAGTTTCTTTCTTCTATAATTTCTAATTTTTTGTCATAAATTTCATTAAAAATGTTATTAAAACTTTGAGCAGCATTTAAAAAATCAAAAGGGTATTCATTTAGTTTGTGTACGAAATTATCATAATTTTTTTTCATTAAATCTAAAGATTCGAAAAAGGTGTCAATTTCATAACTTACACCAAAATCTCTACAATATTCAGAGGTTGCACCACTTTTTTTATACATAATTGGTAATCCACATAACGCTCCTTCCATATGGTGGTTGCCTGAAGGCTCATTCTCTGAAGCTGTAATATAAATATCATGAAGTTTTAATTCGTTTGCTAATTCTTTTCCCCTTAAGGGCTCTATAACTTTAATATTGTTGAACTTTATATCTTTAGGTTTATTCCCTATAAAAGTAAAGTCAAACAAATCTCTATTTTTCTCAGACTCTAAGAAATTATCTAATTTTTTATATTCTAAATATCCTTTCATTAAGTTATCGCTCCAGTGATGCGTAACAAGTTTTAATTTTGATTTTTTATTCCAATATATTTTATTTATATTATTAAATATATCTTTATTTGGCCCTCCCTTAACTACATAAGATTTTTTTTTGCTTAAATCAAACTGATAAAAAACATTTTTGAGCCAATCACTAACAAATATGTTTACATCTACAACTTGATTAAATTTATTTAATTTAAAATTAATATTATTGGTGCCTTTTCTTTCATCACACTCATTAAATCTTTGAAATACTAGTGCTTTGCTATTAGTAAATTTTAGATAAAATTCAATATCGTAACTGTCAAAAGTTGAAGTTTCAGAAGAGATTAGTGGGTTAGTTAATAAAATTACATCTATATCTTTATCATTTAAGTGATTAATAACTGTGTGACCATTATTTTCTAAAAAAATGATTAGATTTTTTAGAAACTCCATACCTCCCCCAAAAGGTCCGTCAATTATCTTTGAACCAATACTTATTTTCATGAATTTTCCTTTTGAATTTTTCTAAAAAAATCCTGCTGCTCTTCCTTTTTTAATGATGAAATATTATTTTCCATATTCAAAACATACAATTTGTCTTTTAAAATTTTTATTTTGTATTTTTTTTTCAATAATTCTATAAATAACTTATAGTCTTGCGCATACTTTATATTTTCATCGTACATTCCAACATTTAAAACTGCATTTTTCCTAACCATTAAGGTTCCGTGAATAAATGGGTTTTTATATTTTATTACAAAATTTACAGGTAATAAATAAGAGAACCTGGGTATTGATTTTTTTGTATTTTTTATAAAAGCTCTTGTAGTGCACGCATCTAATTTTGATTTTTGTAAAGTATTGTATTGAACTTCAAGCCTTGTTGGAAGGCTAATATCATCACTGTCTTGTCTAGCTAAAATTTGTCCTTGTGATTTTTTTATTAAAATATTTAAACATTTTGTTAAACCAAGATTATCTTTGTTTCTGAAGATTTTTAATCGGCTATCTTTTATATCATTTAAAATTTCATAAGTCTTATCTGTTGATCCGTCATCAATAACTAATAATTCAATATTTTTATAACTTTGTGAAAGAATACTATCAATCGATTTTTTTATATTTTCATCATCGTTGTAGACAGAAAGCAAAACTGAAATTAAAGGAGTTTCAATAACTTTATTCATTTGATTTAAAAATATATTCCAAATTACTTCTTAATTTATTCAAACTCATATTTTCAACAATAAAATTATGAATTTTTTTACTTTCTTCATTAAGAAGCTGTTTATTTTGCAATAATAAAATTTTTTTAATTAAATCAGAATAATCAAACTGTTTAAATGAAAGCTTATAATCATCAGGAAAATACTCATCCAACCCACCAAAGGATGGATAGATTGATGGTATACCATAAGCTGATGCTTCCGATATTAATCTTGGTTGCCCTTCAAACATTCTTGTTGCAGTGATTACAGCTCTAGCATTTTTTATTAAATCTTTAGTTTTTTTATTTTCAAGAAAACCAAGAAACTCAATATTTTCAGATGAGTACTTTTCTATAATTTTTTTTTCTAACTGACCGTTTCCAATTATCAGTAATTTAAGATCAATTTTAGATTTCTGCCATGATTCTAATAACTCTCTTACTCCTTTTTGCTCAGTTAGAGATCCTGCATACACGACATATTCACTATCAGCAGAATATGTGTGGCCTTCATGTATTTCAAACGGGTTGTAATTTTTAAATACTTTACTTCTATCAACACCTCTTTTAATCAAGTAATCCTTGCAAAATTCATTTAAAGCAATAATTTTTAAATTGTATTCCCTTAATATTTTTATGTATCTTTTCCCATACATAACAACAAAAAAAGATTTTAAATATGAAGTTTCAAAATACTTATTAAAAATACCCATTCTTCTTTTTTCATTTCCACATTTAAAACAAAAGTTTTTACCGTTGAAATGCTTTGAGGATCTGTAAGTATCTGTACAAGCAAATCTAAAATTATGAATTTTTAAGACAACTTCAACATTTTCTTTTTTTAAAATATCAAAAATACCTAGATTTGCCTTAAACCATGTATTATGAATGAAGACTATATCTGGTTTAAAAGTATCCAATTTGTCTTTCAAATCTCTATTAGACGATAGGTTTGAAAGAGTAAAAAAACTGATTGCATCATATACATTTAAATTTTTAGAGTTATCAAAATTTAAATAATCTACTTCATAATATTTTTTTAAAAATTTTTTTTCTTCTTCAAAATTTGAATCTTCTCCACCATAATTTTTATATTTAGTATTGATTACTAAAATTTTTTTCATTTTAATTTATCAATTTTCATAGTTTTTTCCGCCTCCGTGATTAGCATCATAATAAAACAGAGGCTCATTTACATATACTAAGTTACTTAGTTGTATGAGCCCTAACCAACAATCATGATCAGAAGTGTGTTCAAAATAAGGAGTTCTGTATAAACCTCTAAATCCACCTAGTTGTTGGATTAAGTTTTTTTCTACTATAACACTTGATAGAACAACAGAGTTGTGATATTTTAAAAAATTATAATCCCAAACCTGAGGAAATGAACTACTTTTAAAATATTTAGTCCACCTGTACTTTTTTTTAATTTTTTTAAAATGATGTTCTGAGTTGTATAAAGGATATTTTTTATTTTCATCGTATACTCCGTAACCAAAAAATCCATCAGTACATGAAAAACCAATATTTCTGTCTTTCATTGCAGAAAGCTGACGTTCAAGCTTATCTGGTAACCATAAGTCGTCGTCGTCAAGAAAAGCTATCAGGTCTCCGCTTGCTTGAGAAATACCATAATTCCTAACTGCCGGTCTTGAACCACCCCAGTTAGGCGTTTTGTTTCTATCAATATGAATAACTTTAGAAATATTTTTTAATTCACTTGATTTATAACCATCTTCTGTAGAGCCATCATTTACAACTATTATTTCATAATTATCATGAGTTTGATTTTGTATGCTGTTTATTGCATTGAGTAAATAATTGTACCTGTTGAAAGAAGGAATGATTACACTTACTTTATTTGAATTCATGTTGTAATTTAATTTTATATCAAAAGAAATAATTCAGTTAGAACTTTTTATTTTTACTATTTTGTTTAAGTTTAGATGCTGTATATTGAACTTAGTAGAATTTTTATGCTTAAAAACTTTGAATATCATGAATTTTTAAATAGCCAAAATTTTTCTAAAATTGCTAGTGTTATATTTGCAATAAATGTTCCTAATGAAGACTTGTCAAAATTTAATCTTCAGGACTATAAAATTATTTCAAAAAATACAGAATTTACTGGATTAAAACTTAAAAATTTAAAAATTAAAAATGGAGACATTGTTTTTTGTAACTCTAGTTATCTAAGTTTGTTTTTCAAATATTTAAATCGATTGAAGCA
>CEWG01072385.1_pt1 | contig 16843 bp, 16 predicted proteins | sample 361411 | NCBI WGS metagenome assembly CEWG01 (sample SAMEA2622173, study PRJEB7988) | marine metagenome | biome: marine biome (ENVO:00000447); feature: surface water layer (ENVO:00002042); material: "saline water (ENVO:00002010), including plankton (ENVO:xxxxxxxx)" | depth 5 m | reverse complement strand
CATGTTTCAACTGATGAAGTTTATGGAAGTTTAGGAAATACTGGTTATTTTTTAGAGGATACGCCGTATGATCCAAAATCTCCTTATTCATCATCAAAAGCAAGTTCTGATCACTTTGTTAGAGCCTATGGAAATACTTTTTCATTGCCTTTTGTTATTTCTAACTGTTCAAATAATTATGGTCCAAATCAGTTTCCTGAGAAGTTATTGCCATTGTTCATTAATAATATTATAGAAAATAGGAAATTACCAGTTTATGGAGATGGAAAATTTACTCGCGATTGGTTATATGTTATTGATCACGCAAATGCAATTGATAAAATTTTCCACAATGGTAAAATCGGAGACACCTATAATATTGGTGGTTTTAATGAGTGGAAAAATATTGATTTAATAGAGTTGTTATGCGAAAAAATGGATATTGCATTAAACAGAAAGAATGGAACTTCAAAAAAGTTAATAACATTTATAAAAGATAGACCTGGTCATGATAAACGATATGCAATTGATGCAAGTAAAATTAAAAACGAATTGAGTTGGGAACCAACTTTGCAGTTTAATGAAGGATTATCCAAAACAATTAATTGGTATCTAAATAATAAGTCATGGATCAATAATGTAACAACTGGAGAATACCAAAAATATTACAAGAAACAGTATGAGTAATTATGAAATGGTTGTATAATTTATTTCAAAATAATAGTAAAAAATACTTTGAAGATTTCTCTATTATTTCAACTGATATTCATTCACATCTAATACCATCGATTGATGATGGGTCTAAGGACCTAGAGACATCAATAAATATAATTAAAAAACTAAGTGAATTAGGATTTAAAAAAATTATAACTACGCCTCATGTCATGAGTGATATGTATAGGAACGATTCAAAAACAATTATAAATGGTTTAAAATTATTAAAACAAGAAGTTTTAAAACAAAAAATAGACATTAGTCTTTCTGCAGCAGCAGAGTATTATGTTGATTATGAATTTGCCCAAAATATTGGCAAGCAAGATTTTTTAACATTTGGTAATAATTTTTTACTTATCGAACATTCTTTTATTGAAGCTCCAAAAGATTTTTTTGATATAATTTTTAAGCTCCAAACTGAAGGATATAATGTAGTTTTAGCACATCCAGAAAGATATAGATTTTATCAAATAGATGATTATGAAAAATTAATTGAAAAAGGGGTTTATCTTCAACTTAACTTACTTTCTTTAACTAATTATTATTCGTTAAGTACGTCAAAAAAAGTAAAAAAAATGATTGATAGAAAAATGTTTAGTTTCGTAGGAACAGATTGTCATAATCAAAACCAAGCAGAATTATATAGCAATTGTATAAAAACAAACTTATTTACAGATTTAGTAAATAAAAATTTTTTGTTAAATCATACTTTATAAGTAAGCACTTTGAGTTGGTAAACTTCTATCTATTTTTCTAAATAGACCTTGTAAAACTTTTCCTGGCCCAACTTCGATAATACTTGTTAAACCATCAGTAATCATTTGTTTCATGCTTTGTGTCCACATAACAGAAGATGTTAGTTGTTTTTTAAGACATTCTTTTATTAATTTTGGATCGGAAGTTGACTCTGTAGCTACATTTTGATAAATTGGACATAAACCATTACGAAAAATAGTGTTGTTAATTGCTTTTTCAAGTTCATCTTGAGCTGATTTCATCAAAGGAGAATGAAATGCGCCGCCAACAGGTAGTTGAAGAGCTCTTTTTGCACCTTTGTCTAAAAGTTTTTTGCATGCTAATTTTATTCCAGTATTTGTTCCAGAAATAACAATTTGACCAGGGCAATTATAATTTGCAGGAACTACTATTTCATTTTTTATACTATTGCAAACATCTTCAACTATGTGATCATCAAGTCCTAAAATTGCAGCCATGGTAGATGGATTTTTTTCACATGCACTTTGCATAGCAAATGCTCTTTTAGAAACCAATAATAGGCCATCTTCAAATGAAATATATTTACTTGCAGTTAGTGCTGAAAATTCACCTAGCGAGTGTCCTGCGACCATATCTGGATTAAAGGAATCACCTAGTACATGAGCTAAAATAACTGAATGAATAAAAATTGCAGGCTGTGTAACTTTAGTTTGTTTTAATTTTTCGGCATCTTCTCCAAACATAATACTTGTAATATCGAAATTAAGAATTTCGTTTGCTTGATGAAACATTTTTTTTGCCTCACTAGATTTATCATAAATATCTTTACCCATACCTGGATATTGCGCTCCTTGACCTGGAAAAACATAACCTTTCATAAATATATTTTTATTTATATTTTTTTATTCTCTGCAAATATACCAAAAGAAAGAAATTATATTTGTAGTATGAAAATTCTAATAATTACTGCAACAGATTTTGAATTAGAAAAAAATCAGTTTTCAAAGCATGAGGTATTAATTTCTGGAATCGGTATTTTAGAAACAGCTTTAAAACTGACTAAAAAATTAACCTCAAATAAATATGATTTAGTGATAAATACTGGAATTGCGGGAAGTTTTAATAAAGATATAAAAATTGGAGATGTTGTTGAGGTAACTGAAGATATTTTGTCAGAAATAGGATATGAAGAAAACGAGAATTTTTTTGAATTTAAAAGTTTTTTTGTACCTAATAAATTTACTGTTGATTCAAAAACAGATTTACTAAAAGTTAAATCTATTACAGTAAACACAGTGAGTGGTAATATAGACTCAATTAACAAAATTAAAAAACGTTTAAATCCAGATATTGAAACAATGGAAGGAGCTGCTATTTTTAGAGTTTGTAATGATTTTGATATTCCTTGTATACAGATTAGATCAATTTCAAATATTGTTGGTGAAAGAAATAAAAAAGATTGGAATATAGATTTAGCGGTAAAAAATTTAAATTTATCTTTAAAAAATATTATTAATTCTTTATGAAAATATCTATTGGTATTTCACCTTGCCCAAATGACACATATATTTTTGATGCTTTAATAAATAATAAAATTGATAGTCATGGATATATTTTTGAGATACACTATGAAGATGTAGAAAAATTGAACAGATGGTCATTTAAAAATAAACTTGATTTTACTAAGTTAAGCTACAATGCATATATTAAGAATTATAAAGACTATGTGCTTATTGATAGTGGCTCGGCTCTTGGTTATGGTTGTGGTCCTATAGTTATTAAGCTTCCAAATAAGAAAATTAATCATGAAAGTTTAATAGCAATTCCAGGTGTTTACACTACAGCTAATATGTTGTTTAATTTAGCTTTTCCCAAACATAAAAATAAAAAGGAATTTTGCTTTGATCAAATTGAAAATTGTATTTTAAGTGGTGAAGTTGATGCAGGTGTTGTGATTCATGAAAATAGATTTACTTATCAAAATAAGGGTTTAGTAAAAGTTATCGATCTTGGTGAGTTTTGGCATCAAAAAACTAATTTACCAATTCCACTTGGTGGAATTGTAGCAAAAAGAAGTTTGCCAACTGAGGTTATATGTGATGTTGAGAAATTAATTAGAAAATCTATTGAGTATGCTAATAAAAATACAAAAATTCCAAATCAATATATTTTATCTCATGCATCAGAAACTGATTTAGATGTTATTAATTCACATATAAATTTATATGTAAATGATTTTTCTATTTCTTTAGGAGACATAGGAAGAAAATCGGTTCAAAAATTATTTAATGAACTTAATATTTCTAGCAAAGAGATTTTTTTTGAATGAAAAAAAGTATTTTTGTTATATGAGGTTTATTTTTTTGATATTACTACTGCCTATTTATTGTTTAGGTCAATCTTTGTATAATCCCCAACAGCATTATGATAGTCCTGGAGGTATTTTTGATGAGGATTCATTAAGATCAATTTATTTAGATTTTTATAATTCTAATTATCACAATTATCTTGTGAATGCATGGTATTATAGTCCAAGTGAACGAATACCAGCTATATTAACATTAAATGGAAATCAACTTGATAGTGTAGCTGTAAGATATAAAGGTAATTCTACATTTTGTTTGCCTAATGATGTTCAAAGCATTAAAGTTCCATACAATATTGATATGAATTACTATATCAATGATCAGCAATTGTTAGGCTACAATAAAATTAAATTGGCTAATGCGTGGATGGATCCAACATTTTTAAAACAAATTATAAGTAGTAATATTTATCGAAATTATTTACCAACTGGTGAATCTAATTTAGTTAAATTATATGCGCAGGGTAATTATGTTGGTCTTTATGTAAATGATGAATCAATAAACAAACAATTTTTAAAAAAACATTTTGATGAAAAGTCAGGACCACTATTTAAATGTGATAATATAGATAGGTTTTGTGATACAGCTAATGCACCGAGTGCAATGCCTCCAAATCTTTATTACATGGGGGATGATACAACACTTTACTACAATAGTTATGATATGAAATCAGATAATGGATGGCAGGATTTAGTTAATTTGATAAAAACAATTTCATTGGATTTCAATAATATTGATAGCGTTTTAAATGTTGATAGAACTTTGTGGGCCTTTGCAGTAAATCAAGTTCTTTTAAATTTAGATTGTTATAATACTTATTATATGCATAATTATTATTTGTATAAATCTAAAGATAATTTATTTCAAATGATTCCTTGGGACCTAGATAATAGTTTTACCGGTGCAATAATGGGGTGGGATTTTTGGAATCCATCAAATGTTTACGAATATGATCCATATTTCACAGGTCCAAATTTGGGGAGTGCACAGCCTTGGGAAGAAAGACCACTTCTCTATAATTTATTAAATGATCCACTATATAGAAAGATTTATACTGCTCATATTAGAACTATTGTTAACGAATCACTTGATACATCTTACATTAGATCAGAGTTAAACAATTTACAACAACTTCTTTATAATGCAGCAGACAACGATCAAAATAAGGCGTTTTCTATGCAAAATTTAATTGATAATTTAGAGTCACCAATTTGGACAGGTTGGGGTTTTGGTGGTATTATGAGTAGCATTGATGCCAGAAAAGAATATTTGCTAAATCATCCTGAGATATCATTGATTCCACCTTCATTAAATAATCCAGTTTTAGCCAATAATACTATTTCAGTTGAAGCGTCTAATGCTAATTTTGTTGAAATATTAGCCACAACAAGTGGATATAATTCTAAGTTCCAATCATTTTCTATGTACGATGATGGAACTAATGGTGATTTATTAGCTAATGATGGTATATATTCAGCTTTTCTACCATACTCAAATTTTAATGGAAAAGTTAAATATTATTTTAGAGCTCATAATAACGATGCTTTAATTACTCTACCTCAAAGAGCAGAATACGAATTTTTTGAATTGACCAATATAACTAACACAACAGATTTTGTTGTTGATTCAAAAAAACTTATAAAAATTGTTGATATATTAGGTAGAGATGTAGAAAAAATAAAATTTAACACTAATCTTCTATATATTTATAGTGATGGATCTGTTGAAAAGAAAATAATTGTAAATAAATAAAACAATAATTTATGAAAAAGTATTTATTTACGTTATGTATTTTTTTTACTTTCTTTTCATCTTTTAGTCAAGAAAAATTTACAATTAGTGGATATGTAACTGATGCTAACACTGGAGAAAATATTATCGGTGTAAACGTATTTTGTAAAAATTTGAATTTAGGTGTAATTACAAATACATATGGATATTATAGTTTAACACTTCCTAAAGGTCAGCATGAAGTTTATTATTCTTTTATCGGCTACTCTAACGAAATAAATAATATTAATTTAAATAAAAATACTATTATAAATATTAATTTTAAGCCACTTGCAATTGATTTAAAAGAAGTTACTGTTAGTGGGCAAAAGAGTATCGTAGAAAACACACAGACTTCAATAATTGAAGTGCCGATAGAACAAATTAAAAATATACCTGCTCTATTAGGTGAGGTAGATGTACTCAAAGCAATTCAATTGCTTCCTGGAGTCCAGTCTAGCGAAGGCTCTTCGGGATTTTATGTTAGGGGTGGAGGTCCAGATCAAAATTTAATATTGCTTGATGGTGTGCCAGTTTATAATGCATCTCATATTGGAGGTTTGTTCTCTGTTTTTAATGCTGACGCAATTAAATCTGTTAGGCTTACCAAAGGAGGTTTTCCAGCACGATTTGGAGGTAGATTATCTTCAGTTTTGCAGATTGATATGAAAGAAGGTAACTTAAAAAAATATAATGTTGACGCTACACTTGGACTGTTAACATCCAAAGCTACTATTGAAGGTCCAATAATTAAAGATAAGATGTCATTTATTGTTTCTGCTAGACGAACATATATTGATCTTATTGTTAAGCCATTTTTACCATCATCTACAGATTTATCTCTATATTTTTATGATTTAAATGCTAAAATAAATTATAAGATTTCGGAAAAAGATCGTATTTATTTAAGCGCATATTCGGGTAAAGATTTTTTTGGTGTAAATTACAATGAAACAGACAATTCAGAAAAGGATTTTAACTCAGAAAATTCTACAAATGAGTCCTCAGAATTAGATTTTTCTTTAGGATACGGTAACATCACATCTACATTAAGATGGAATCACTTGTTTTCAGAAAAGACGTTCAGTAATACAACGCTAACATATAGTCGTTATTCATTTAACACTGCTTTTGGTGTTGCTGCTAATCAAAATTCAATTTATGGAAATGAAAGTTATAATGTAAATTTTGGATATCTATCCGCAATAGAAGATTTAGGTGCTAGAATTGATTTTGATTATTTACCAAATCCTTATCATGATATTAAGTTTGGATCATCATACACTTATCACCAGTTTACACCAGGAGAAACTAACTTAAATATTTTAATTGACTATCCTTCGCTCGATACTTCTAATTCTGATTTTAGATTAGATACAGTTCTTAACTTTTCACCTAAACAAAATGCGCATGAAATTTATTTTTATGTAGAAGATAATGTTAAAATTTCCAACAGATTAAAAGCAAATATAGGTTTACATTTAGGTTACTACTCTATAGCAAATAATACTTCAATTCAGAGCGTAGGCTTATTTGATAAAATAAGTGATAAATCTAATTTAAGTTTACAACCTCGAATATCTACAAGATATTTATTAAACGAAAATTGGTCAATTAAAGCATCTTATGCTAAAATGCAACAAAATATTCATTTGCTATCTAACTCTTCTGTTGGTTTCCCAAGTGATTTATGGGTTCCTGCTGTAAATAGTGTACCGTCACAGTCTTCCCAGCAATGGGCAGCGAATATATCTACTCAACTATATGACAATTTATATGATTTAAGTTTTGAATGCTATTATAAAACAATGAGTAATTTGATTACTTATAAAGCTGGTTATTCTAATTTAGAAAATACTGAGTCATGGGAAAATGCTATTGAAATAGATGGTGAAGGAGTATCTTATGGTGCAGAATTATTTTTACAGAAAAAAAGTGGAAAAACAACTGGATGGATAGGCTACACACTTTCTTGGTCTAACAGAAGATTTGAAAATATTAATTTTGGTGAATGGTATCCATATAAATTTGATAGAAGACATGATTTCTCTGTAGTTTTATCGCACAAGTTTAATAAAAAGTATGATATAGGAGCTACATGGGTATATGGATCAGGAAACTCTTTAACTTTTCCTCAGGCAGTTTACATTGGAATTCCCGAGCAGGGATGGGAAAATACTATGAATGCTGATATTGTAGAATCATATGGAGAAAGAAATTCAAACAGAATGCCTGCTTATCATAGGCTCGATATTGGAATTAACAAACATAAAGAAAGGAAAAAATGGAAGAGTATATTGTCCATTGGAGTATACAATCTATACAATAGAAAAAATCCTTATTTTGCATATCTTGACTATCAAAATAACAATAGAGTAGCAAGACAAGTCTCTTTATATCCAATTATTCCTTCGATCTCTTATAGAATACAAATTTTTTAATTATGAAAAAGGTTTCAGTTTTTAGTTTAGTTTTTTTATTTCTCATTTCTTGTTCAGAAATGGAAACAGTTATTGATTTAGAAATACCTACACATGAACCAGTCTTGGTTTTAAATGGATTTTTAGATACTGATAGTTCTATTAAGGTTTCTGTATCTCATTCAGCTGGCGCTTTCGATAATGCTAATCCATCTTTTATTAGAAATGCAGAAGCACTACTATTTGAGAATGATGTTTTTGTTGATTCATTAGTAACTAATTTGGATGAACTACAAACAATATATATTAATGATGAAAATTATAATTCTATTCCATTTTCAATGTATTATTATAAATCTGATTTTATACCAAAATCAGAAAAAACATATAAAATTGAAGTGAATCACCCCGATTATAATTCTATTAATGCTACAACATTTATAGAAAAGGGGTTGAATATATATGATTTATCAATTGATTCATTATCAAATGTAGAAAAGATCAATTTTACATTTAGTTTTGACGATAATGCTAATAAACAAAATTATTATAGATTAAAATTATTTGCGTCCTGTGAAAAGTCTGATGATTATTGGGGTTACGGAGGTTACGGAGGCTATGGGGGAGGTGGTGAACCTGCATATGGTAAATTTAGAGGAGTTGTTGAAATGCAATCTAACGATCCTTCATTTCCTCAAACAGAATTAATTCCAGAAAATGGTTATACTTTTACTGGTGAACAAGTTATATTTTCTGACGCCTTATTTAATGGACAGAAAAAAACTGTATCTGTGGATGTTGAAACATATTTTAAATTAAACGACTGTGACACTATTTCATTTGAATTTTCAACCTTTAGTGAAGATACCTATTCTTACTTTAGTTCCTTAGGTGAGCATAGAGACAAAGGTGAGCTTGGTATTTTTGGAGGTGAAGTTATACCTGTTTATTCAAATGTATATAATGGATTGGGCGTACTTATTTCAGTTAATTCTCAGCAATTTTTTGTTAAGCCTACTCAATAGTTAGTCCCGATTAAATTTATATCTTAAACCTGCATAAAATAATCTACCCATAACAGGAGCATAAATTAATGATGCATCAAAGTTGTCGCTATTTGGATTTTCTGAATCTATTATTGGATTTTCCTGAATATAATTTGATAAATTTTCTACTCCAATATATATATCAAAATTATTTTGAGAGTTAGTTATTTGAGTATTAAATAATGTAAACCATTCAGATTTATTAGTTGCTAATTTTGAGTGTTGCGGAATTCTGCTCTCCCCAATATAATTACATGTAAAATCAAATTTCCAATTTTCTTTATTGTTTTTGTATGCTAAATTTATTAGTCCTCTAGATATCGGTGTTAAAGCTGTTTGTTTCATGCCATCAGAATATTTTGTAAGTGACCTATTTATTTTAAAGGCTGTTTTGACATCTAGATTATCAAATAATTCATATGAAAAATCAATTTGAGCGCTAGTAGAGTAGGATTTACCATCTAAATTATAAAAATTAAGTTCACCTTCATTTTCAACATCAACTATAACTTGTTTTTCAAATTGAGTATTATAAATATCAAAATTAAAAGTTGCTTCTCTTTCAAATAAGTATAAACAATATGAATAATTTAAACCAATGTTAATTGCACTCTCAATATTTGATTTCGTATTAATATTAATTTCTCTATTGTTTGCTAAAAAATTCATATTTTCAATTATTATATTGGATATTCTAAAGCCTTTTCCTATTGAAAAGCGAAACGCACTTTTTTCATTTGGATTATATTTTAAATGTAATCTTGGAGAATAGTATATTTTTTCTTGTTGGTTATAATAGTCAGCTCTAAATCCAGTAATTATATTAAGTGTCTCTTTGTAATTATAATTATATTCCGCAAAAATACCGCTTAATAAATCTATTCTTTTTTCATCAAAAAATGGATTAGCAATATTACCACTAAAACTTTCTGTAAATCTATTCGCTTCATAGCTAGATCCAAGTACAACCTTATGATTCAGATTAGTAACATAAGTTTTTAGCATTAAATTAATGTATGCTTTTTCTTGTAATCCTTCATATTTATTTCTTCCAAATTGAATGATTTGATCATGCAATTTCCAATTCGTTTGAATGCCAATAGATTTATCAATGTCATTAAAAATATAGCCTGTTTTGGTAATAAATTCTGAAAAATCATTTATTGTATTCAAAACATAATCTCCAAGATCTTCTTTTTGTCCTCCAACTCTCTCCTCCCATAATTTTTTAATAAGTAACGATCCGCGAATTTTATCATTGCCAGTATACTTTAACCTATTCATAATATTAAATTGTTTTGTTTTAGGCACGTCTAAAAAACCGTCTCCATGCTCATTATTGTTAGATTCATTTGAATGTGAACTACCATGATGATCAATTTCCCTATTTAAAAATGATATATGAGTGAATAAATTATTTTCCCAGCCCCTAGTTTTTGTTGACAATAATAAATTATTTTCTAATTTACCTTCCGAGTTAAAGTAAGTGTTGAAAAACAAATCATCTGAGTTAGTGTTGTTAAAATAGTTAATATTTATTTGTCCTGTCATGGAACTATATCCGTTTAATACTGAACCAATACCTTTTGTGACTTGTATAGATTCAATCCAAGAACCTGGCACGTAACTAAGCCCGTATGAATTTAATAAACCATCAATTAATGGTACAGACTCATTTGATATTTGAACATATTTACCATTGAGACCTAGCATTTTTATAGTTTTAATTCCTGAAATAGCATCTGCGTACGAAACATCAACTGCAGCATTTGTCTCAAAACATTCTGAAAGATTACAGCAAGCGGCTTTAAGAATCTCATCTGCTGTAATAGTTTGAACGTTTAAAGGTTTTACAGTAGAAAAAATAGTTGTTTGTTTTTTCCCCTTGATATTAACTTCTTCAAGGTCAATTGATGATTCCATGTAAAAAATATATTCATTATTTACAATTTTTTTATCTTTTAGAGAATAACCTATGTAGCTTACATTTAATGTTGCTGGAAAATTCGTAGGTTCTTGTATAGAGTATCGACCTTGATTGTCGGTGATTGTTCCTACATTAGTATTTTCCCAAAAAACATTAGCTCCAATTAGTGGTAAGGTTTTGTTTTTACTGTTAATTTTTAAAACTTTACCTTCTATGTTTTGGGCCCTTATTTGCATTATTGCAAACGAAAGACAGATTAAAAATATGATTTTTTGCATTTAAGTGATTTTAAATTTAATTTAACTGATCGATTATTCTTCAGCTATAATCAAATTAAAAAAACTTGTATTTCTGTTATATTAGGATAGTTGGGCAGATACTTAGATGTAATACTTTTTGCCAGAAAGTATTCTTTGTAAATCAAAAAATTATTTGAGATAATTTTATTTTTTAATAAATAAAAAAATTTGGGTTGCAACTCATTAAATGAGGTTGTTATAGTTTCAAAATCAAAATGTACGTTAGTTATTTTTTTGTCACATGATGAGATTCCAGATTCTGAACAGCAATTCTCATCAGCACTACAACAAGATACTTCATTAGCGATAATGCAACAATTTTCTGAATTTGCAATTTTGTTTTTAAAATTAGATTCGCTGCAACATGCTGTCGTAAATGTAAAGTGCATACTTAAAGTTACCACTAAGCATGCAAGTACAATATAAATACCTTGTCTAATAATTTTTTTCATTTACATACAAAGGTAAAAAAATAAAATAATTACTATCTGTATCTATAAACTTCTAATTACTTTGTTAAATGAATTATATTTATATTGAAAGTCTATTTTTTTTAATTTATCAGCTTTGGCTACTAAATTTGGCATAAATATTTTGCTTCTTTTTCCTAAAATAAATCTTAAAATATATGTTGGAATTTGAAGGGTTACACAAAAGGGATACTTTTCTTTTTTTATTATTTTAACTAGTTCTCCTTGAGTTATACTTTCATTTGTAGCTAGATTATATGCGCCAGTATATTTTGTATTATTAATTGCTGTATCAATAAATTTTACAGCATCGTCTATATGTATCCAACTTATTTGTCTCGATTTTGAGCCAAGTAAAGTTGCAATTCCAAACTTCATTGATAATAAATATGATTTTAAAAAAAGAGATTCTTTTGATATAATTAGTGATATTCGCATTTTTACAACTCTTGAATTTAGTTTTTTAAAACTGTCGGCAGCTTTTTCCCAATCTATGGCCATTCTGCTAATCCAATCTGAATCTACAATATCTTTTTCTTCTTTCTCGCCTTTACTATCTAATCCGTAAATACCTATAGCTGAAGCGCAAATAAAGGTTTTTGGCTTAATCATTAAATTTTCGCAGTATTTATAAATTAATTTTGTTGAATTAATTCTACTTTCATACATTTTCTCTTTATTTTTCTTGGTCCATCTATTTATTATTGGGAAACCTGCTAAGTGAACAATATGATCACAGTCTTTTAATGCATTTTCATCAATAAATTCATCTTTTATGTTCCAATAGAAAACTGAAATATTGTCACACTTTTTTTTATCAGTAGATAAAAACTTTATATTGTATTTTGATTTTTGTAACTCCCAAAATCTATTAGCCAGAAGTCCATTTTTACCAGTTATTAAAATAGATTCTTTCATCTATTATTTTTTTGTTGCTTTAAGATTAAATACGTATGGAGTACTTAAATTTTTTCTAATTCCTAAAACATATTTACCTTTTTCTTTTTCGACCATATTTTCTAGCATATACGGGCAGTAATCAAATTCTTCGAAATGAGTTAATTTGAGACCATTATTTTCTAATGCATGAAAAATATCTGTAAGAGAATGGTTCCACCAACAAGTTTTGGTCGATATATTTTTACCGCCATCTGTATATGATCCTTTAATTTCTTCAATATCGGGGTTTTCATTGAAAAAGTAATCATATCCGTTGCCTTTTATAAGTTCAATAAAAGGATGAAATTCTGTTAGTAAAAATAAACCTCCTTTTTTTAAGTGCTTAGAAATTGTTTTTCCCCATTTATCCAAATTGGGAAGCCAACCTAGAACACCGTATGAACTAAAAATAATGTCAAAATCTGTACCAAGATCTAAATCTAATACATTACAATTTATAAAATTTACATTTGTTGAAGTTTGTTTTGCTAATAGTTTAGCTTCTTTAATTGCAATGCTTGAAAAGTCAACTGCAGTAACATTAGCACCCATATTCGCTAAAGATATACTATCTTGTCCAAAGTGACATTGAAGATGTAAAAGAGACGTGTTTTTAATTTCACCAATAGCAGATAACTCAATTTCTTTTAATGATGATAGATGTTTTTTGAAATTTATATTATCGTAAAATTTTGATTTAATGTGTATGGGAGTTCTTAGATCCCATGTTTTTTGGTTGATATCGATATAATTTTTATAGCTTTCCAAGTTTTTTTTATTTTAAATTAAATAGCCATGGGGGATTGTCCTTAATAATTAAGTTGTATACTTCACAGTTTTTATTGTGGGCTCCAGTTAAGTAACCAGAACTCATTAAAAATTCTTTAGTAATTTTTGGTCCTGTAAATTTAAATGTTTTTTTAAAAAGCTTAGTCCATTCAGTTAAAGTTAAATGTAAATGTTTATCTAGCCAGTTTTTAAATGAAATATGTTTCCTTTGAATTTTAAGTATTTGTTTCGCATTATATATTACCGCTTGAACTTTTAAATTATTTCTTATAATATTTTTATTGTCTAAAAGAAGTTTAATGTCGTGCTTATTATATTTTGAAACAATATCAATTTTGAAATCAGAGTAAGCTTTTTTTAGATTATCTTTCTTAGCTAAAATAATCGACCAAGAAAGCCCCGCTTGCTGAATTTCTAAAACCAATTTCTCAAATAATTGATTGTCAGAATTACAAGTAAAACCATATTCGTTATCATGATATTTTCTATGTATATTTTTTTTTGACATATGTTTGACGTATTCACAGTAATTAGAACTTTCAGTCATATGAATTATAGTTTTTGAGTTACTTTGCAAAACCATGTTTTTCGATTATCAGATGTAATTATTGAAGTAACTTTATTTTTAAGTGGAGTTTCTTTTTTTCCATATATTTTTAGTTGAAACTCTGATGAATTAAATGGGTTTTTGAAATCCTTAAGTTCTGCGCCGCCAGACAAGTAACTATGCGTCATGATTTTATTAAGCTCATCTAACAAAATATTAATTTTTTTTGTTGAAAGAGAATTCCACTTTTTTTCAGGATGTATTTTGCAAGCATACAAAGCTTCAGATTTAATATAATTTCCTACACCTGGAAAAAATCTTTGATCCATAATTACTGAGCATACTGATTTTTTAGTCTTTATATTTTCTTTAAGAAATTTAAGGTGGATATTTTTGTTATAATTAACGTTTAAAATATCAATTTGAGGATTAAATTTTTTTTCAAATTCAGTTCTAGTTAAAATTTTCATTTTCCCAAATTTTCTAACATCTTTAAAATACAACACTTTATTTCTGTTTTTAACTTTAAAATGACAGTGCTTTATGTTATCTATGCTCCAACCTCCAGTCATTCCTAGATGAAAGTTAAAAATTAAATCTTCATTTACATTAATAAATATATTTTTTCCAATTGTAAATGATTCACTAAAGTGTTTCTTCTTGTTATTAATTGTATCAAAGACGTCAAAATATTTGTTTTCGTAATATTTTGTGAGTAATTCATACTTAACATTACCGCTATTTTTAAAAAAATTATTAAAATAATCTGATGCTATTTTTGCTTCCGGTCCCTCGGGCATTTTAATCTAAAAGACTAACAAATTCATTGAAACTACGAATTTGTGTAATATTAGAATTTTTAATTACTAAATCGTTTCTTCCAGAAATAAAATAAATTTTAGAATTTTTAAAATTATCGCTTAAGAACTCAAACAAATTAGTAATAAAAACATCAGTTTTTTTAGCAATGATAAAGAACACATAGTTTCTGTTGTCTTTGTAAGTTGATATTAGAGATTCTCTTGGCACATTTTGCCCCAAATATGTTGTTTTGTAACCATAAGATTTAAGAATATAATTAGTAAACATTAAACTTATATCGTGAAATTCATTTTCAGGAAGAAAAAGCACCCATTCTTTTTCTTTATTTTTATTAATTTTTATTTTCTCAGTTTCGTTAGAGATCTTTCTTCTAATATTTTCTGACAGAAAATGTTCGTGTGCTGGGTTTATATCTGAGCTTAAAAACAGTACACCAATTTCATTCATAGTTTTTAATAGCACATCAGAGTAGAATTCGATTAAACCAATCTCTTTTACACATTTTTTGTATGTGTCATCGAAAAGCTTTTGGTCATAATAAATTGCAGACTGAACAAATTTTGAAATATATATTTTATTTTTAGTATTGTTATTTTTAGTTTCATTTAAAATACTGTCAATTAAAACATTAATTTCTTCGTCTTTAGCTTTAATAAGTTTTGAAATTTTATGTCCATTTTCAACTAAAATAGAGTATTTAATTCCTTTAGTAAGCATATCATCAGTATAGTATCTGATATTTGTTTCTGTTCTAATTGGTTCAACAAAATTATATCTATTTTCCCATGTCCTAATTAATATTTTATTAAGTCCAGTAATTTGTGAAAATTGATCGATTGTATATTTTGACATTATATTTATTTTTTTATTTTACTTTATTTTATCCCAACTTTGATTAGAATTAAGCTTGAATGTTCCTATATATTCTTTTTTCCATTCTTTTGGGTGAATTATGCTTAAGAAATATTGATTATTATTTTTGTACAGATAATATTTTTTACCAATAATAGGTTTAAAAGAAAACTTTGAATTGAATATTATTTCATTCCATTCCAACTTTTTAAGTAATTTATCATATTCGTCTTTAAGTTCTAAAAATTTTTTTCTGAAGAAAGGGCGAGCTTCAATTTTTAAATTGTCGATATTTTCTATTTCAAAGTTTTTACTACTAAAGCTGACAGGATAACTTTTTTTGTATGCGTCATACTCCTTAGTTAAATTATTAAAAACTACGTTATCTGGTTTTCTCATTGTGCAAAATTAATAAACTTATCTAAATTGTATAACTTTTTTTAAAAAAAAATATACAAAATGTTTTGTGAAATAAAAAATAGTTATACTTTTGCATAAGTTTTAACAACAAAAATTATACAAAATGGAACAAAAAAAGTACAAAAGAAAAAATAGTTTAAAAAAAACTATGAAAATCTTAGACAATATTAAAAATTCAGCTCCTAAGATAATTTTCAAAGCACAAAATTTAGTAGTGACATTAAGAAATAAGTCGCAATTAAATCGATGGCTACAATTGTACCCGGACGGAAAGTACACAATTCTATAAATATAAAAATTAATTAAAATGAAAAAGTATTACGCAATTTTTGCACTGTTTTTTTTGACTTTATCAGCAAATTCAACAACACATACAGTTATAGCAAATAACAACAATAATTTTGTTCCATCTTCTCTTAATATTAATTTGGGAGATACAGTGGATTTTATTAATACTGGTGGTTTCCATAATGTTAATGGTACCTTAGCTGCCTTTCCAAACAATCCGCAGGGATTTGGTAATTCAGTTTCTAGTTCAAATTGGACATATCAGTTTATTTTTAATGTAGCTGGAAGTTATAATTATCATTGTGATCCCCATGCCGGAATGGGTATGGTTGGAACTGTCATTGTTAATTCACCATCAAATACAGTATATGATATAGTTTCTGGATCCACAGATCACGCAACATTAAAGACAGCAATAGATGCTTGCTCACTAGATGGTGTATTATCAGGTCCTGGACCATTTACACTTTTTGCCCCT
>CEWG01224430.1_pt1 | contig 16848 bp, 31 predicted proteins | sample 361411 | NCBI WGS metagenome assembly CEWG01 (sample SAMEA2622173, study PRJEB7988) | marine metagenome | biome: marine biome (ENVO:00000447); feature: surface water layer (ENVO:00002042); material: "saline water (ENVO:00002010), including plankton (ENVO:xxxxxxxx)" | depth 5 m | reverse complement strand
AACATCATATACATTACTGTATTCTGTAACCAGGGGATGCCTAAGGTCTCACCATTCTCATCAACTGCTCCACGAGTCTGGACGTTGATAAGGGTATCAAGTATAATGCCTACTCCCAATAGGCCAACACCTGTCCATGCCCACACGCCTCCTGCTAACACTCCTGCGAGTGTTACAAGTATTAACAGTGGTGCTATGAAGTACCTTATGTTTACTAGAAGTTTTTTCATTGCGTTCTCCCGTCTTTCGACTGTAGTTAATCACAATGTATTACTATGTTAGCACAACGACAAATAAAGTCAAGTGCATATAGATATTTATATTACCAAAAGAAAAAGTACGTGCTTATAAGGATATTAGTATATTATAAAATGCTTATGGCTTTAGCCACTTCTTACATAACTGATACCAATACTCACCGCCCTCACGTAACAGTTCATTGTCTGTACGTAAACGTTCCATTCTACGTTTCATTACGTTGAGTTGATATTCTGTAAGTGTTTTTTGATTTGACTCTAGCTTTTCTAAACGAGCTATTACATCATCAATGATGGGGCAAGTTATGTCCGGCACCTTAGGTGACTTACGTTTTAATTTTAGCCAGACTTTTTTCTCTAGTGCCATTAATATTATTTAAAGGCTTACTTCGCCAAGTTAAAAAGTAATTTAATGAAGTCCGTTTGGAACTATTATATAATGTATTGCTAAAACTATTCCTACTGAAGCACCTAAGCCAATCATCATCTTAAAGAAGTCTTTTGCAATAAAAGGAAACACACCTTTGAACTTTGTTTTGTCTGTAAATGTAGCAATAGCAAGTTCACGTCCTGTTAACAATCCTACAAAGACCCAAGTAGTTGACATAGGTATATCGTTAATCTCTTTAAAGAATAAAAGTATTACAAAGTAAAACAAGTCTATAAGACAAGCACTTCTAACATATCTTGTATTGTGTTTCTCTATGACTATCTGTTGTATCTTACCGCCACGTTCTCTAAACATATAACCTAGCCCTAGTACAAATATTAATGATACCATTATCATCATATCTATAGGAACTTGTCTAGGTAGGTAAACTGCTATGTTGGCCATGTCATGACTTAACCAAGTCCACCACAATACTCCTGTGGTAATCCATTGTCCTACTCGCCAATATGCTTTATGACTTTCTTTAACTGAAGCAGACTCGTCCATCACTTTAGTAATACCGTACCATATAGCATAAGCTGATACACCTGCTACTGCATAACCCATCATGCTTTTCATAAGCATCTTCTCTAATACAAATGTACTAGCGAAAGCACTTAATACTAAAAATGATGTACTTACTGGAACGCCTAGTCTTGTTAATATTAATAGTAGTCCTGGAGCGGCCGCATGATACCATTGTATTTCCTGCCACGGTATCCTGTTCAGTCGTCCATATGAAATATCCCCTCCATTAGTATACCAACCATACCATAGAGCCCATAGCAGGACAGCACTTGCGGCTCCCCACATGATTTTCCAGTCATATCGTTCATTGTTTGATGCAATCCACGTTCCTAGGGTTTGTACGGAATCGTTTGCGATGACGGAGTAGGCCGCGAATAAAAAGCCTATGGCCATCCATAGTGTTAATACTTCCACATATACTCCTATCTGAAGTTCGTATTCAAATATTAATTTACACTCTTATTTACGTAAAGTCAAGAAAAGTTTTGTTGCAGTTTGATTACAATGTTGCCAAAAGTCATTGTCAACAAAAATGCAACGGCGGTATGCAAAAAAAGTACAGGAGATCTGCTCCATTTAGGCCTCGAGTTTTGTTAGTATTTTATAAATACGAATGTCGACGCAAAGACTTCCACAAGACTTTCCGATGACACACATACACACTGGGATTGACCAGGGAGTTGAGAGCACTCCTTAAACTGCAATTGACGATGCCCAAAGTGGCATTGACGGTGGAAAAGACCACTGACGCCCTGAAAAGACAGGGGGTATTGCTTTCCTTAAGCATCCAACATACTTAGGAGAAAAATATGTCACACTTTTGGAGTGGCCTAGTGTCTTGGATGAACGCAGGGTCTGGTAACGAGACTAGACGCCTAGCTGAATTTGAGAAATGGGCCAGAACTGAATATAAAAACGATTGGCTGTTTGCTTACGAACACATGGTTCGTACCAATGGCGAAAAACCAGTTGAATACAACAAACCCAAATTAAGTATCAAGAATACAAAGAATATGGAGGTGGCTTAAATGCGATTACTTCACACGATACTTAACAAACTTAAAACAATGGTATGGACTCAATCTAGATGGGAGGAGCATTATTTGTCTCAGTCTGTCGACCATGTTGATCTTGAGCGCCGTATTAAACAGCTCGACCGCGGGCAGGTCCAAGTCGGCCCGTTCGGTGCAAGACGTGTCTATTATTAGGAAAGGATCTATTGACAATGCTTATTATTAAACGTTTATTAAATTGGTTTGAAGTTGCCGGCTATGCCAAAGCGGCCGCGGAACTTTCAAGACAGGGCTATCATAACGAAGCTAAGGCTTTGATGCTAGAGAAGATTAAACTTCAAGGCAGAAAAGAAAAAGCTCTTGTTAGATTGGAAAAACTTAAGAAGATTAAGTCAAGCTATGATCCTGCTAAACATTATCTCAGAGGGCATTCGGTTGCTTTCTGGAAAGGAAAGGCGGCGTAATATGTGGCCTTATACTAATGATGAAGTAGATTGGATATCCGGTCGTAAAAAATAAGATTTGATTGTGTAAATCGAATATAGGGCGATGGAAACACCGCCCTATTTTTTTGAGTAATTACTCAGTTACTGGTGCTTCTGCAGGTGACCATGAGATCATGTTTCCTGTGTAAGCCATGTAACCTAATACAACGACTGCTACTATGATAGCAATCCAAAGTTTTCTATTTTTAAACATTTTATACCCTCCTTAGATAAAAAAAGGAGCAGTAAATAACTGCTCCTATGATTGTTTAATTGAGATTAAAACTTAACAGTAAATCCAACTGATGCTTCTGTATCAGTTGCGTCCCATTCTTTGTCCATCTCTCTGTTTACTGCAATTTTCAATGAAGCCTTTTCGGTCAAAGAAATTGAAGTTCCCACAGATGCGTATGCGTCAGCACGGTCAAAATCAGTAAAGTCGCCCTCTATAGATTTCCAATCATACCCAACTTCTACAAATGGTGTCAAGTTAGTACCCATTGATGTTTCTGCTCCAACGAACGGAGATAATCTCATTTCGTCTTTGCTTAACGTGTCACCAGTGGTGTAGTGAATGTCACCGCCACCGTAAACGTTAACTGAACCCATAGTTCCAAGATCTCTCTCAGCACCTGCTGTCCAACGCCAATCGGTATTAGTACCATCGTCGATATAAGCAACACCTACGTTAATAGGGTTACCGTTTGTGTGAACTTCAATTACTTGAGCATCGTCTGAAAAGTCACGAGTGGCTCCAGTGCCAATTGATAGTCCATATTTTTCTCCTTCTGCGTTCATCGATACGCCTGTATTATCGTAGTTCCCTGCGATAGCTGGCATACTTAGAACAACACAAGAGAGTATTCCTAAGAATAGTTTCTTCATTCTTATATTTCTCCTTCTGGATTGTTTAGATATTTCGTCTTAAGTGAGGATTTGAATTAACATCTTCACTACTATTTATCTAAACAAACGTATAGGTTGTGGCAAGATAGAGTCACACCCTGGTTCGCCACAACCTTATTGTTTTTAGATTGTCTATATTATTATTTCTTTGTGTAAATCGAATATAGAACCCAAACTGCAACCAAGCCAACTAAACCTTGAGCTGAGAAGCCTGCAATTATATTTTGAACGTTAGAAATAACGCTAATGTTTGGCCAGAACGGTATGTTCTGTCCTGCGAAAAGGACCTCAAGCACAATGCCTAATGCGATCAAACTCACGCCAACTTCGGCAAGAGCTCCGGCCCATCCTTTTACTTTAGTTAAGATATCCATGTGGATCTCCTTTCTATAAGTTAAACGAAACAACACGAATGTAATCTCGTTGTAATATTTAAATAGTGGAAATAACAAGTAAACTGACCATAAATGGTTGTAGGTACCGCTTTTGGCGATATAAATTCTTGATCTTACTAAATAAAAGTGCTATTATATAAGATAGCGTCATAAAACACACACAACACACACAAAGGAGTAAAATTATGACAAATCCAAAAGACGGGGCTTTCAAGGCCCAATTCAATAAAAACGGTTACGAAATTAGAACAGATGTATTAGGAATGGCCAAACAGTTCACAGAGTTTGAATTTTCAAACAAGTGGATGGGCTGGGAACAAACAGCTAAACGTGATAAAGAAACTGGACAGATAATCATGGACGTGAAGATGCCAGATGTACCAGGAATAGATGAAGTTCTAAAAAATGCAGAAAGGTTTTACGATTTCGTAAATGGAACAAAAGAACAATCCAACAAATAATAATATGACTAAACACCGAATAGATGCAAAGTCAAAGCCTACATAGTAAAGACACGTAGGCATACGACAAAAAATGATAATGCAAACGTACTCATAGAGACGTAAACTATATACATAGGAGGCGGGAGGCCTGTTTCATTTATTTGGAGCAGGCCTTTAATTTTCTATAAGTACTTTGTCAGGGGATCAAATGGGAACACGCGGCTTAATCACACTTACCAAAAAAGAACAGGACAGGATCTTTGCCAAGTTACAAGCAGGTAACAAGGAAATAATAGACATACGATCTGAGAAAACTAAATTAAACAATCCCCAAATTAACTTATCTAACAACGAATTATTCGAAAGTCATGTACGCAATCTTGCATGGAAACCTATGCAGAATCACGGCCTAAATGACTCTAGTATCGAACTTTATGCAGAGGATCAGGATTGGCCAATGCAAGTCAAGGCTTACCTTAACCTAGTTAAAGATGAAGATCTAAGTGCAAAACGCATAGTTGATATGGGCTGTGGTTGGGGTAGAGGTGTTCATGCTATTGCAAAATATCGCAAAGCAAACATCACAGGCGTAGATAATAATCCACAATGTATTGAATATGCTAGACAGAACTATCCACAACAGAGATTTCTACAAGACGATAAGCTCTGCGACTATGATGGTGATCATGTTTATGATTATATTATAAGTGTCTGTTCAGCACACCTACTATTTGAAACGGGCTTCTTTGATAAGAGATACAAAGGTACTATATTAATAAGTGACTTCTTTGATAGAACAAGTGTTAACGAATTCAAAAACGCAGTACTAAAGAATTATAGAATAGAAGAAGAAATAGATCAAACACAACAAACAGTTTCAGCTATGGAGTACGATCTAGCTACCATTGACGCAAGGTTCAAGGATATAGTTCCACAGGAATCGATAAACATATTCAGAGACATACAACAGAGTAGGCTCCATCTATTTAGAATGGGTGCTAACAAACAGTATAAATATAAGCTATATGCTAAGATGGATTAAAAACTTTGTAGAGAACTGTAATAAAGTGCAAAAGGAACTGCACGAAGCAGGCATACAGATTCACTATCATCATAACGGTGTATACGTCCACCAGAACCAAATAAATACAAAAGATGATAGACTTAGAACCATTCAAAAGAAAGATAAAAGAACTAAAGGATAACGGCAACTACCGTGTGTTCAACGATATACTTCGTGAACGCGGTGATTATCCTAAGGCCATATGGTACGGGAAGTACGCAATCAAAAACATTGTAAATTGGTGTAGTAACGATTATCTTGGAATGGGTCAACACAAGGTAGTACTCGATGCCATGCACACCGCCCTAGATCAAACAGGTGCCGGTTCGGGTGGAACTAGAAATATTGCCGGAACAAGTCATTATCATGTTGCCTTAGAACATGAGCTGGCTAAACTGCATAGCAAACAGTCAGCACTATTGTTCACATCAGCTTATGTGGCAAACGAATGGACACTAATTGCTTTGAAACGTATCATTCCCGACATTGTATTTTTAAGTGATAGCAAGAATCACGCATCTTTAATTCAAGGTATAAGACACAGTGGTGCTGAGAAACATATTTTTAAGCACAATGATCTAGAGCAATTAGAACAACTACTGCGAGACGTCAAAGGAACACCTTGCATAGTCTTTGAGTCCGTGTATAGCATGGATGGATACGTCAGTAAGATTCCTGAAATTGTCGCATTAGCTAAAAAGTATAAAGCCATTACGTACTTAGATGAGGTTCACGCCGTTGGCCTGTATGGTGAAACAGGTGCAGGATATTCTGCAAAGCTAAGATCACAGGACCAAATCGATATTCTTAATGGTACACTAGGTAAAGCCTTTGGAGTGCAGGGTGGATATATTGCAGGGAAGCACGATGTAATCGATGCTGTTCGTTCTGTTTCCTCAGGCTTTATCTTTACTACTTCAATGAGTCCTGTCACGTGTGCAGGTGCATTGGCAAGTGTAAAATATTTAAAAGATCACAACGACCTAAGAGAGAAACACCAAGAACGAGCTAAGAGATTAAAGACACTACTACAAAATAGAAACATACCTATCATGGACAACGAAACACACATTGTTCCTGTTAAGATAGGAGATGCCAAGAAGTGTAAAAGAATTAGTGACGAACTAATAAACGAATATGGAATATACTGTCAAGCAATAAACTATCCAACTGTTGATGTTGGAACAGAACGTTTAAGATTTGCTCCGACTCCATTCCATACTAACGCAATGATGCATGACTTATGTGATGCCTTGCAAAAAGTATTGTAACAACAAGAAAGAAAACAATGAATAAAATCAAAAAGTATATGTACATGGGCATAGGTTTCCTGTGTGTGGGTATTGCTTACATAGGATTTATTACTCCTGGCATACCGTTTAGCATATTCTTAGTTATTGCCGCTTGGGCATTTGCTAAAAGCTCTCCACGTATGGAGGCTTGGTTATATAATCACCCGTGGTTTGGCAAGTTCCTAACTAACTGGACACAGAAAAGAGTATTTCCTACCAAAGGAAAATATGCAATGATCCTTGTTATGGGATCAACTTTAGTGTTTACTTGGTTTATGACTGAGAACATCAAAGCTATTATGTGGAGTGGAGGCTTTATGGCACTCGTGGCTATATGGGCTTGGAGATATCCAGGGTCAGTCGAGGAACACTCACGTAGATTAAAAGCAGGCGAAAAGGTTGCTTGGTTAAAATAAACCGTATTTCTTTAGCTTTTTAATTAAATTAGTTCGGCCAATGCCCAGTGCGTTGGCCGTTTTTGTTCTATTACCATCAAACATAGTAAACTTCTCAACAATCGCTTGTCGTTCTATCTTTTCTAGTTCTACTGGTAAAGGTTTGTCAAATTCAAATGTATCAAAGTGATGTGCAATATCGTCCATGATAGCATTATGCTCTTCGTATTGTTTTGAGAGCTGAATGTATTTTTCTTTAGGCATTAGCTACCCCTCTAAATGCTAATTGTATTTAACCTTATTAAATTATATAGGTACTTAATTACGAAGTAAAGCCCACATTTATTATATGTGTACTAAAAGGTGTAACTTTTTTTACATCTGATAAATAAGTATGTGAAGGGCACAACTCTACCAGATTAGGGGTTTACGGATAAAAAAATATGAAGTTTAAAACGTTAACAATGTTATTGACGGTGGCGACACTTGCCTTGTTTTCAACACAGGCGATCGCTGAAACAAATACCGTTACATCTACAGTCACAGGAACTACAACAGTAGATAAGACACCACCAACAGCATCAGCACCAAACGTCATGATAAACAATCAAGATGTTTGTTCGACTGGTACAAGTGCCGCGGTACAAACCCAGGTGTTTGGTATTGCAGGTGGAACAACAATAAGAGACTTGAACTGTGAACGACTGAAACTATCCAGATCATTGTATGGTATGGGTATGAAGGTTGCCGCGGTCAGTCTACTATGCCAAGATGCAAGAGTATTCGAAGCCATGGAGATGGCAGGTACACCTTGTCCATATAAAGGAAAGATTGGTATTGAGGCCGCTAAAGCATGGGCTGAAAATCCAGAGAAACGTCCTGATTATAACAAGTGGTTAAAAGAAAATGATCTTGAAGCATATGAAAAAGAATGGCAGAATAAAGCAACTACTTGGAGCATTGGTATTGGTGCTCTGTTGTTGTTCTTACTCTAATCCAGCACTAGCATATACCCAACAGTATAACGTAGGCGATACAGGACCTAATGGTGGTACAGTAACCTCTAGTACCTTAACCTCAGTAGTAACTAACACAGAGGTAACACTCAATGGTGGCTTCGAAGAGACAACAACTACAACTAACTGGACTGAAACAGTGGTTGAAGAGATTAGTACATCTACAACTACCACACAACAAACATCACAGATAACAGCAACAACAACTTCAAACTTTGTACCAACTATCAATTCAAGTGATTGGTCAACTGAAGGTAGAATAAAGTTACAAGGCGCAACACAATGTAGAACAGGTGGATCAAATGCGACTGTTGGAGCAGGTCAAGCCTGTACAGGTTACCAATCCAATGTCAGTAACAATCTTATCCAAGGTGGTACTAGTAATTATAACTTCACAACATTGGGTGGTGGACAAATAACTTCAGAAAAATTTGAAATGGGTCCAGACTTGACTATCGCGGAGATACAATCAGGCATGACATTAAACTATGGTGTTGATGTGCAATCACATAAGTCAAACACATCTGTAGGATTGTGTTCAGCAACGAGTAGTGACTGTAAGGACGTATTTAGAATCACTACAAGACTTTATAGGTGTGCTGATTGTTATGGTGGGGGTAAGTTCGCTGAATATTCAAATACTGTAACACTAACTTACAACGGCACACAAACACATTCATTCACGCAGGATCTTTCATCAACTATGTTAACTAATAATAATGTAACAGAAGTATGGGGACAGATGGAACTGTGGGGAGTTGACGCAGGATACCACACAGGTTATTATGGTCCCGTGTTTAGCAATCCTTTTATGACACTAACATATGATGCAGTAACACAGATAACACAAACAATAACACAGATTATATTAAGCGATCAAACAACAGTTTACAATACCAGCGAAGATACAATAACAAGTGTGTTCATAGGTGACCCTACCACGGATACAACTATTCCAGACATAGACTTTTCAGATGTAGAGTCATTTGAAATAGTAATAGTAAATGAAGACACAGGCGGCGGTATTGAAATGGAATTTAGTGTAGAGGTAGACGAAACATCTAACGTGGCAACTGTTGAAATGGAAACGACTAACATGGACACGGGGGTCGTTGCAATAGACACTATCGTTGAAATAGATCTTAACCTAGACTTTGGTAGCATGGACACAGGTTCTATGGACGCGAATATGCCAAGTGTTGAATCAATTGAAGCAGACATTGGATCACAGATTGATACTGCGGTTGGAGAAGCAATAGCAGAAATAGACATGGGGGCACCAGATGTAAACATGGATATGGCAGACGCAGGAACAGTGGTAGAAATGTCTCCACCAAGTGATGCAGGACCTGAACCAACAGTAGAAGTAGAAGTATCAGACAGTGGGCCTGAGCCTACAACAGAAGTAAATACTACGGAGAGTAGTAATGAATCGTCGACGCAAGAGACAGTTTCCGAAGGAGAAAGTACAGAGAGTCCAGACGCCTCTGAACAAGCAACCGAAAGTGTACAAGAGTCCAGTCCGGATGCTGAACAGCCAGTGGAAGATAGTGGTACTGAATCAGAAGGGTCAGAGAGTGGAGACTCTGAGGCTGGAGAGGATACCAGTGGGTCAGAAACCGAATCCGAAGCCGGAGATAGCGGAGAATCAGGAGATGATTCAGAAGGAAACGAATCTTCTACCGGGGGAGAAAAGTCTGATAGAAAAAGCGGAGATTCTAAATCAAGCAAAGATAAATCGAAGCAAGAAAACAAGTCCAATGCTGAGAAGAAAAAGGAATACGTAGAAAAGAAAGTAGCAGAAGCCAAGCAGAAGATTGCTACTAGAATATTAAGTGCTATGGCTGATACTTATAGTGCTATAAACGAAACAACTAAGATTGCACTGATCTCAAGTTTAACAGATACTAAGAGCTTCCAAGCATACCTAGACAAACAAAACGCATTACCATTAGATTGGTACACAGACACACAAATTTATACTGAAATGCCTATGCTATTAGATCCAGCAGGTATCCTATACGACATGGCACAAGATAAGATCATGGACGAAATGATTATGATGCAGTATGAATAAGTTAACATATTAATAAATACAAAAGGAGAAAACAATGGCAGAAATAGAATATAAGGGCATTAAAGTTGGGGGCAGTAAATTGCTACTTGTTTTGCCTTTAGTCGGAACAATCATAGGTGGACTATGGGGAGGCTTTGAGCTTTTCAATAGATACCAAATGATGGAACAAAAGATAGACTCTTATGTAGCACCAGACCTAAGTGGGTTCGATAAGAAGTTAGCACTTGTACAGTCTGAACTAGATATGGTACTTGAAGAAGTAACACTAGTGGCTGACGTGGCTAAAGAACTTAAGAATGACTTGCGTGGTGATGTAAGACGTATCGAAAAGATCGTAGAAGATGTTGAACAAAGAGTTAAGAACGACAGTAGAGAACTTAACACAGACATCAGCGATGCAATCAAAGACATCAAACAAGAGATGGCTGACCTTGAAGCGAAGATCGAAAAGCAAATTAAAACTGCTTTAGAAAATCCTTTAAGTAATATGGCTACTACAAAGTAAATTAAGAACTAATACTTGTTCTACCAGCTGGTGTCATAGTAACACCATTCTGTACGATACAAGCAGTCTCTGACTCTGGGAACCAAGCTATAAGACTCCAACTACCAGTTGAAGTGTTAACAAACATAGTTCCAGGTTGTCTTAGAATCTGCCCACCTGGTATCTGTATAAAGATCTCAAAGTTAGCAAATGGTATTTCACCGTGGCGATTAATTACTTCAACAACCGCAGGTCCTGGTCCACAGTCTATCATCATAGGTAGTTTCTGAATATAGTCTTCAGGTTGTGGTGCAGGTTGAATTGCTGAGTTATCATCTGTAGGCGGTATATCAGTTTCAGCAAAAACTGTACCAACAGAAGTGAGAGCTAGAAGCATAGCCGCTAGAAATACGAGTATTGTTTTTTTCATGATTCTCTCCTTCCTATATGTACTTAGAGAATGTTTGTTTACTGCAAAGTTCTAGAGCTTTCAGGTACTGCTCATCTTCATTGTAGTCAAACACACTATGGCTTGTAGGTTTTGCAGATAACCACGCACCTTGTTTTATCTCTGATGCTAATTGGTCTTCAGTCCAAATACTCATGCCTGCGAACATTCTCCAGCCCTTCGGAGTATTGCCTGTTGATAACTTTTCTATCATTAACATATCGCTAGTCATTGCTAGTTCGCCTGCCGCCTGTAAAGTATTTGTACTCTGCCACTCGTTAGTGTGTAATAATAACACAGAGGTATCTGATACCGGGCCACCCTTGTGTACAAATGTTTCTTCTAATTGTGGATCGAAAGGAATGTCTTTAAGCAAACCTAAGCTAGAACATCTGAACTGACTAGGCTTGTTAAGTATAACACCTATAACTTCTCCACCTTCTCTCTGTTCGTAGACGTAAACAACACTACGTGAAAAGATAGGATTTGAATTTAATATAGGGCCTGCTACGAGTAGCTTACCTCTATAAGTTGTATCCATGTTAACTCCAGTCTGGTAATGGTCCGCCATGTGCTTTGCCTTTTATCCTTTTACCACCTACCGTTACTCTCTTCTTTCCTATCTTGTGAGACTTCTTGCCTGATCGTGAACGTAGGCCTTGTGATTTACATGAAGCTAGTTGTGAAGCACCAAGGTCACTGTCAGGTCTTGATGACCTGCATAACTTTTTAGATGCCTGAGCTTCTAGTTCTGCTTCATTACAAATGTCAACTATCTTCATACAAATATTTATCTATATTTGTCTGCGGGATTGTCATAACGGTCAGACTCGTCACACAATCTAAATGTTAGCACTTTTCTCGGTCCCTTGGTTGTGTTTACTGATATGTCACCTGATTTGTCAAAGTATTCTATCTTTGTTATCTTTGCTCTTTCATTGTGTTTACCCACACGGATTTCTTGACCAACCTCTAGGTTGATTGCTAAATTACGTAACTGTGTCATTGGAGTCTCCTTCCGGTATTGCTGGACGCAATAACTCTTTTTGCTTGTACTAGTATTTAACCAAGGCCCCGCTGTAGCGTTTTCAAATAGCCTAATTTTAGAATCCTATTCTATACTAAACTAAATATCTGTAACAGATAACACATATTATGAATATCTATACACAAATAAACGAACCCAAAGACATAAAACCGGGTGATAAATGGTTACCATGCCTAATTACAAAGCCAAAAGAGCATAGACAAGCATGGCAACAACCACTTTTGGTAACACATATTGACGCAGTTAAACACTACGAATACGATATTGTACCATTATTAGATCAGCACGTACATTGTATAGGTCCTAAGACCTATGATAGACTAAAGGATATGGGCTTTACCAACGTAAGTTTGCATGGCTTATATGCAGAAGATATAAGGATAAACAATATGCCTATAACACCCTGCACATGGCTACACGGCGATCGTTATAGCAAAGACTTTGGTAAATTTACAGGGGTCACTGCTATACAAACCTACACTACGTCACTAAATGAAGCTTCACTATCCGAAATTCAAAAGATGGTCACTGCTAATAATATACCGGAAAAGATCTTCGTCTACTCAAGTTTGGTAGCCGAGAGACTTCAAACCTTTGGGGCCTGGCCAAAAACTGAGCTCCACCATGTTGAATCCTGCGAACCAAAAGTTGAATGGGATAAGTGGTTGAAAACACAGGCTTTTTACCCCGGCGAAGAATAAATTTTACCAAAAGGCCCCGCTGTAAGGGTGACCGGCCGATACCAAAAACCTTCCATTTTATGGGCGGAACAGCAGGTCGAGGTGCCTTCCACTACCTGTCAAAAATTATTTGCCAAAAGAGGTTGACTTTTTAGATCCTAGACCTTATTATTAAGTATATGATGACAAGAACCACAATAATTTGGATCGCTTGTATTGTTTTTTTGGTAGCAATTACCACGAAAGCATTAGCTCACGATTCTGAATTAACAATTACAGACAAGGTTAATAATTGGGTTGTCGCAGAGAAAGAAAAAACTATTGCATACCAAAAAGAGAGTTGGGCAGAAAGTAAAGACCAACTTGGTAGAACTTGGAATTCAATAAAGAACCTTTTTCAAAAACAGGCTCAATAGATAACTACTAAAAAGGCAAAAGGAGGCCTACATATGATTAAGAAAGTTTCACTGATATTATTACTAGGCCTCTTCACTACGGGTTGCTCAGTCACTACGGCAATGAAGAATCCTAAATACGAATGGCTCACTGGCGGAGATGTCGCCTATGGGGATAAGGCAGGAGACGTATGTTATACCTGCGGTGAGAATTTTATCTTCATTCAGAATCCAGAATTCAATTCACAGAAGAAAACGGAACAAGGCATCAAATACTAATCTTGGGTGAGTGGTGTAGTGGCAACACGACGGTCTCCAAAACCGCAGACTGAGGTTCGATTCCTTGCTCGCCTGCCAAATCTTTTTTTAATCTTTTTTCAAAAACCTAGTAAAATCAATGGTTTACAAGGTATAAAAAAGGTTGACTTTTTGATCCGCTGACCTTATACTAATAACATAATAAGGAAATAGGCAGAGGGCAAAAATATGTTAGAACTTATCAAAGAAATCAAATCCAGAAACATTAAAACAAAGGCTTGGGTCGCTGAAGATCCTAAGAACCGTTGGGCAGGTTTATACCCAGAGGACGAAGCCCATTGGGTTGAGAGAGGTATCACTACCTTAGAAGCTCTTGAGAGATCAGAGCTTGAGGAATACATTTATGATGCCCACAAGACTGCCTTTGGTTGTAAGGGTAGACATTATAAGTTCTCTGAAATGTCGCTTCAGGAGTTGAAGGACGAAGCCGACTATATTTCTAAGGCTTGTGATGAGCAAATGGAACTTGAAGCCAAGATGGAGAAAGAGGCGATCGAGCGATTTGAAACTTCCATCAAAGAATATCTTCCAATGGCAGGTAGCAGGGAAGATGCCATTCGTTGGATCCTTCAAGCAGAAGGTTTAGACAAGGAGTGGGATGCCGGTTATATCTGTTATAGCCTAGGTCTTCCATATAAGATGGAAAAGGAATTTCAATCAATAATGAAGGAGGTAGCATAATGGGATTAGAAACTCATGCAAGGGTAGAGATTAATGAAAGGTACCACAAAGAGGGTAGAGCGGTACCACATATAAGTTGGACGAATGGAACGATGTATATCGACACCAACGATAAGAAGGACTTGGAGATCATCGAAGATGTGATGTTGAACGAAGTTTTAACCCCGGGCTACAAGGTGGATTTTAATTGCCTAAAGGCAACAGAAACTGAACCTTGGGACCAATGGGCGATGGATATTTTCAAGTAAAATGGTGGCAAATTAGGGGTTGACTTTTGATTCCGCTGAGGCTATTATATATAAGTAGGCTAAAAAAACAAACAGAGAGGCAAATATGACACAGACACAATTTACAGAAATAACAATTACTCCGGACATGATTCCAGAGATTCACGAAAAAGCAAAGATGGCGGCGAAGACAGCCGTTCACGATTTCCTTCAAGACTGGAATGAGAAAACAGGTGGCAACGAATACGGCGAACCAATGTATTGTGGTTTTGCCTGGGTTGAACTTCCAGATATGAAACTTTCAACAAAATTAGGTAAGGCGTTCCAGGCAGTAGGTTTTAAGAAGTCTTGGAGCAGAGGATTAACTATGTGGGATCCTGCAGAACACAGAGGCCAATCAATGGATTGTAAAGAAATTGGTGCTCAGGCTTATGCTGAGGTAGTAAGAGCATATGGCATCAAGGCTTATATGGGTTCAAGAGCAGACTAATAAAAAAATGGATCTTAGGGGTTGACTTCTGTCGCCCCTGAGGTTATACTAAAAGAACAATAAGGCAAACAGAAAGAGGCGCAAATGACAAAAATGTTTTTAGAAATTCCAAAGCAGGAGGGCAATATGGAAAATCAGATTCAAGAAGATCAATTCATGAAAGATATGGAGTATCATGATACCTACGGTGCATCATGTGGCTTTGAAACTCGTTGGTCAATTTATTCAGACAACGAACCGATCTTCGGTGTTCAGTATAATGGTATGATGGGTGAGAAGAGTCCATTTGTACCTGGTACGGTTATCACTAATAAATGTCCTGTTTGGGGTTATGATGCTTCAGCGGTAGTTGGTGGTAAAGGTCTGTGGTGCGATGTTTGGTTGGCCTGTGATAGTGTCATTCGAAATTCAGTAGACTCAGATGGTAATAGAGATCATCACATTTTCATAGAAGGCTTTGAAAGGAATCAAGACGGAACCTTTCAAGTGGTCACAGGGAGTTAATTATGATTAGATCAAAAACGACTCCAAAAGAATTAGTCATCGACCTTACAGGTCCTCAAGGTAATGCTTTCTTCTTGTTAGCCAATGCATCAAAGTTGGCCAAACAATTAGGACTGAACCCATTCCAAGTTTTAGAGGAAATGAAGGAAGGCGACTATGAACACCTAATAAAAGTCTTTGACAAATATTTCGGAGACTATGTGGTGTTGGAAAGATAAAGGAGGCGAATGTTAGAATCAATAATATATGCAATCTTGACGGTTGGATTACCATTGGGGCTAGTCATTTTATTATTAATCAGTTGGAACAGAGAGGACCCCAGGTAATGGAGATTGATGTTTTAATTTTAGTGAAGACCTTGTTCGTAGGAGGTGCTCTGGTAGGGTGTGGATACATTCTAGGGAGAGATAAAGGTATCAAAGTAGGAGCCGATAAGGTTGTTGATACTCTATGCGACAGCGGATACCTAAGGCACCAAAAGATGCCAGACGGTAATATCGAATTAATCAAACTCAACGGAGAAGTAGAATGAAGTGGATCTTAATTTCCATGGCTTTGAATCTACAGGTCACATATCCCGATCAGAAGGTATGTGATCAAGCATTGGAGCAGGTCAAGAAGCAGGATATGGCGGCGATCTGTATTCCGGCAGGAGAAGATAAGATGGAAACCCAAATGAATTCTGTTTTCAATAATTTCTTAGGATTGGTTAAAGAATTACAGAAGATGGAATTGGAAAACTCAAATAAAACGGAATAAATTAGGGGTTGACCTTTTGGATCTTAGACCTTATAATAGTATTATAATTAGGCAAACATGAAAGAGAGGCAAAATATGAACAATCTAGTCACAAAGGCAAGTGAGTTGATCTACCAAATGGACAACGATCAGTTGAACCAAGTTATCGAAGCAATCAAGTTGAAAAGAAATCATCTAGCCACACAGGCTGTGAGATCATTCATGATTGGTGATATCGTAGGGTTCACAGGTAAGAGGGGCCAACAAGTTTCAGGTAAGGTTAAGAAGGTCAATAAGAAGTATGTCGTAATTGATTGCGGTATGCAAGGCCAATGGAGAGTTCCAGGGAACCACCTTACTAAATTAGGTATAGGAGAAGAAGCATAATGGGACCTTTCTCAGAAGAAACCCAATTCAAAAGAGCAACCTCAATCAAAAGGTTGCTCCAACAAAATCCCCAGCTCGATGATTTGACTCGAGCTATGTGGGAATCCAAACTTAAAAATCTAGCCCTAACAGAAGAAAGATATAATGC